>Ga0172382_10002836_pt1 | contig 28204 bp, 23 predicted proteins | sample Leawel138RmetaG_FD_122245 | JGI IMG/M metagenome (GOLD analysis project Ga0172382, IMG submission 122245) | Leachate microbial communities from a municipal landfill in Southern Ontario, Canada - Leachate well 138R metaG | ecosystem: Engineered > Solid waste > Landfill > Unclassified | place...
TCCACCTCCTGAAGCGAAATTTTCCTCAAATAGGTCCACTATTCCACAGAAAATTCCACTCCAGGAGGAGAAAAATGTCCTGCGTTTGGCTCGGAATGCCAAATGTCCACAGGCCCTAGTTGAGTTTAAATTTGATGCCCTGGCCACCGGCTATCATCTCCGTTTTGAGCCCCTCCGGTCCGTCCAGGTAAGTGTCGAAGACCCGCAAGCCGGCGACATTGCCTACTTCCGACGGGGCCGCAGGATCCAAGGCCGCTGGAATACCGGCCGGAGGAGTGACCTCTGAAATGGTATAAAAGACCGCCTCGTAGGCATCAGGGTTGCGGATATCCAGCTCCAGCCGGGGTCTGGAAAAGGTGTAGCAAACTCCGTAGCTCATGGGAGCGGTGGCGCTCTCCGGCACCGCAAAAACCAGGCCGTTACCCTCGGAACCGGCTTCCGGAACCTCAACATTGGCATTCCAGACCGGATAGGTTTCACCCTGAAAGAGAAAACCTGCTTCCCTGAGCTGGGCTTGCAACAAGAGCACGAAAGAGCGCAGTTGCTGGCGGGGCTCGGTACGAACCATCAGGGCGGTTTTGCTGCGACTCAGGACGACCAGAGACATCACGATGAGTTGGGTTAGAATGACCAACAAAACGGTGGTGACCAGGATCTCGGGAACGGTCAGTCCACGGTTTGGCTTTTTCATAACGTGGGCTCCGTGACCGTCACCGATAAAGTCAAGGCGTGACCATCTTGCCCCCGCTGGGGGTCCGGTAAAGTCGGGTCGCCCGGGTCGGCGTAATAGAGGGAGATCGAGAGCTTTTTCAGTCCCGAGGTGAGTTCGCTGACCCTTCGCTCGTACAGGTAGTCAGGATTGTCGGCGGGGGTTAAGGAGATCGCTGCGATTCCTTGAAAACCGTCTCGGTCCTGGACCTGAGCTAGGCTCACTTCCAAAAGCCCCTCGGCGATGGCCAACACCTCGGTGCTGGTGGCATCGGCGCGGTCGAGATAGGAGGATTGAATGAGGATCCCCAGGAGAGCTAGGACCGCAATGCTGAGGACGACCATTCCGATCAAGACCTCGGCTAGCGTAGATGCTCTGGAACTGTTTACCAACGCTGCCGTCATGAATTTCACTTTCTCTAAAAGCTTAACAGAAAAGGCTGGCTTCGCTTTGTGAAATCTCAGCCAAAATGTTTACATCTTGTAAACACAAACATATTCCGGATCGTTATAGCGAGGTGGCGCTGATCGCATAGCGCAGAACTCCGTGCACGCCTTTTTGGCGTTCAAGCTCCAACAATTTTTGCAGACCCTGGTAATAGATGCCCCCGCCAGAGTTGAGCATCAATTTCATCTGCTCCTCACGGCCGTGGGCCTGAGCCACTTTGTAGGCGACCCACTCGGCGAAGCCCTCCCGCAGGATGGCTTCGGTCTTGCTATAGTCTTTATGATTCTCCGCGTGCCACACGTGGGCGTATTCGTGGCTACAGACCGCTAACAGGCGATCGGGGGGCACCTGGTTGAGGAGGTGCACGGTGGACGGTTCCATCCTGACTCGACCGTTTCGGGTGCTCAGCGTGATGGTAGCGATGCCCAGGACCTTGCCCCCGGAGAGGCTGGGGCTGTGGCCCGTGCCCTGGGCTGCCCGGGCGAGACCGTGAAGGTCCACCAGAAAAACCTCTTTGACCGGTGTCTTGAGCTCCAATGCCCCGGCGAAGGCGTGGCGCAACTCCTGGCGGGCCTGGGCGAAGATCTGGCGGGCCTCGAAGGGGTCTATCACACCGTTTCGCGCGTGCTCTGCGCAAGCATGGCGGCCGTCGGCAAAGGCCTGGCCGCCCCGGTTTTCGTCGCAAGGCATGGAGCAGAGGAAGCACTGCGGCAGGGATTCTCGGCAGGATAGGCAGATCGGGTGTTTGGCCATGGTGACCGCGACGTAGTCCCCTTGAATAGGTACGTTACAGTTCTTACACCTGGGCAGCGCTTTGTACAGGCAGGCCGGGCAATAGAAGTTCCCCTCGACCTGGTATCCCCGCAGTACCGACTGACGGCAGGATGAACAGCGAAAATCTTCGGCGAACCCAACACCAACCAGGAGCAGGACTAGAAAGAGGCTTAATTTTTGATGTAGCACCGGCATCCCCAGGCCAGTACCACTACCGAGAATAGACCGCAGATCAGTCCCCAGAACCAGTAGGGGAGGAACAAGGCCTGGGACATCTGGGCCACATCGGAAGGCAGATTGGGCCCGGCCCAGCGAGTAAAGAGATAATCGGCCCGGGTGAAGACCGAAAGTCCCAGTTGAACTCCGATGAAAACCACCAGCGATTCCAGGATGGGCCGGTCGACCTTGAAGGAGAGTGCAAGCAGGACCGCTCCCAGTCCCAGCGTGAAGATCAGGGCCCAGACGCTACGAGCCGCGACCACTCCGACGACCAGGAGGGTCAGGGCAAACAGCCGGGTGACCAGCAGAAAGACCTTGTCGTTTCGACGGGCCGACCAGAAGAGCAGGGCGGCCGTGATGGAAGGACCGATCAAACCGCCGGCCGCCACCAGTCCCCGGATGATGCGGCTATCCCGGATCGAGGAGTTGGCGTGCCCGGAACCGTCCCACCTGATGACCAGTTCGTGGAGGTCGCCACCGAAAAGGACAGCCATGGCTGCGTGCCCCATTTCGTGGGCCAGGGTAGAAAACAGCAACAGAACCTGACCCAGGATACCCAGCGCGGGAAGGTGGGAGAAGTACATCAGGGCCAGCGATAGCACGACGGCCAGGACAAAGATATGAATTCGCTTCATGACAGTTCCGCCTTCCGATAGATTCCGGTTTCTGTATTTGCGAAACTCGGCCGGGTAGTGGGTTCCTTATATGGGAATTAAACACGCCCCGCAGGCTTCCTGTTTCAAGCACCATAGGGGGAACGGATCCCTGGAACGCGAACTTTGGGAAGGTGGACGAACAGGCCGGTCTGGACGACTTTAAAATCGGGGATAGACTCACCGTAGAAATAGAGGATGTCGCGGCCGGCGGTGAGGGGGTCGGCAAGCTGAATGGATTCGTGCTCTTCGTGCCCTCGGCTGCTCCCGGTGACAAACTGGAAGTGGAGTTGATCGCCCTCAAAAAGAAGTACGGCCGGGCCCGCATCTGCAAGATTTTGGAGCCCTCCAGGCGGCGGGTAAAGCCACCTTGCTCGGTTTATGAGCAATGCGGTGGCTGCCAATTTCAGCACCTCGACTACGATGCTCAACTGAAGTTCAAGACCAAGATGGTGCGGGATGCCCTGGAGCACCTGGGAGCGCTGTCGGGGGTAGAGGTCAAGCCTTGCAAAGGGATGGAAGACCCCTGGTATTACCGCAATAAGGGCCAGATGATGGTGGCCGGGCGGCCCTACCTGGATCGAGAAAAAAAGCAAACCTCCGATCCCAGGATCCGCCCCTATTTCGGTTTTTATCGGCGCCGCAGTCATCGAGTCGTCCCGGTCTCGGAGTGCCTCATTCAATCCCAGGAGAACAATAGCGTCTTGCAGGCTGCTCGGGATATGGCCGAGCGACTGGCCTGGCAACCCTACAATGAATCGACCGAAGCCGGGTTCTTGAGATACGTTTTGGCCCGCTCTAACGGCAAGGGGGAGACCATGCTGGTCCTGGTGGTGACTCAGCCGAGCCTGCCTCACGTCAAGGAGTTCGTGTCGGGCCTGCGAGGTCGAGTCAAGGGCCTCAAAGGGGTCCTGCTCAACCTCAATCCGCACAAGACCAACGTGATTCTGGGCGGAACGACCCGTCTGATCTGGGGCCAGGATCATCTGCTAGAAGAGATAGGTGGGCTGAAGTTTCGGATTTCGCCGGCCTCCTTTTTTCAGGTCAATCCGTGGGGTTTACGAAAGATTTATGAATGCCTGGATAGCGAAATAAAGCCTCGAGGGCGTGACGCCGTGCTCGACCTCTACTGCGGGGTGGGAAGTCTTTCGCTCTATATGGCTAAGCGCGCCAAGCGGGTGGTCGGGATCGACAATTGCGCTCCGGCCATCGAGGATGCCGTCATCAACTCCGATCTTAATAATTTGAGCAACACCTACTTTGCTACCGGGGCGGCGGAGAAGATATTGCCCCGGCTTTATCAACAAGGAGAGCGCTTTGCTTCGGTGGTGATCGACCCTCCCAGGAAGGGGTGTGCACCGGAAGTTTTGAACACAGTGGCGCGCATGAGGATCCCCCAGGTCGTTTACATATCGTGTAACCCGGCTACCCTGGCCCGGGATTTGGGACTGTTGGTCGAACTGGGTTATCGAACCGAGATGGTCCAACCGATCGACATGTTTCCCCACACCTACCACGTGGAATCGGTAGCCACGCTAACCCGAAAGAAGAGATAATGGCGCTGCATTTATCAGAAACCGCAGAACGTGTAAAGGTTCGAGCCCGAGACCTTTCAGCCAAGTGGAAACACCACTATTTGTCCTGCGAGCATTTCTTTCTGGCCTGTTGTATCGAAGACCCTCGTTGTGAAAACTGGTTGACCGAACGGGGACTGAGCATCGATGAGTTTGAAGAGCAGGTGTTGGAGTTGGTACCGGTGGGCGATGACAAGCCCATCTGGGAGGGGGTGCCGGAGAGCCCGCGCCTGAGACGGGTGCTGGCTAAAGACGCCCAGGCCGAGGCCGAACGAGAGCGCGCTGTAAGGGTCGAACCGATGCACATCTTACGGGCCATCATCAAGGAGGGCAAGGGCATACCCTGCCGCATAGTGAGCGCCGACCGCGAAGCCGCCTCGGTTTCCGCTTCGCCTGCTTCCCGGGCCGACCGATCGAGTTCCTCCCTTTCGGCTTCGGCCAAAGACGATTCCAAGAAAAAGAATAAGACCCCCAACCTGGACAAGTACTCCAGGGACATCGTTCAGATGGTCGCCGACGGCAAGGTGGATCCTATCATCGGGCGGAGCGATGAGGTGCGTCGGGTGCTGCAAATTCTGGCCCGCAAGACCAAGTCGAATCCGGTCTTGATCGGTGAAGCGGGCGTAGGAAAGACGGCGGTGGCCTTTGCCCTGGCTCGTCGAATCCATGAGGGTAAAGTGCCGGACGCGCTCAAGAACAAGAAAGTGCTGGAACTATCCTTGAGTTCCATGGTGGCCGGAGCCAAGCACCGGGGAGAGTTTGAGGAGCGTCTCGAGGGGGTGACCAAGGAAGCCATCGCCGACCCCGATCTGATCCTCTTCATTGATGAGATTCACCAGTTGGTGGGGGCGGGCGACTCTCGAGGGGGTATGGATGCCAGCAACATCCTAAAGCCGGCTCTGGCCAGGGGAGAACTGCGGGTGTTGGGGGCCACCACCACCGACGAATTTCGTAAGTACATCGAGAAAGATCCGGCTCTAGAGCGACGCTTTCAGCCGGTCCTGGTGGGGGAGCCTTCGGAAGAGGAGGCCCTGCAGATGCTCCAGGGGATCCAAAAGCGCTTCGAGACCCACCACGGAGTGAAGTTTGAAGACAAGGCTCTGGCCAGTGCTGTGAAGCTTTCGGTGCGCTACTTGCCGGACCGAAATCTGCCGGACAAGGCGATCGACCTGATCGACGAAGCGGCCGCCCGGGTCAAGACGCGCTCGGGGGTTTTTCAACTGGACGCCGAGGGCCGGGCTAGCATCAGCGTTTCCGAAGACGTGGTGGCTGAAGTGGTGGCCGACTGGACCGGCATCCCCGTGCAACGAATGACCGAACAGGAGACCGCTCGACTGCTGAAGATGGAAGAAGAGCTCAGCGGTCGGGTGGTGGGGCAGGATCACGCGGTGGCTGCAGTGGCCCAGGCGATCCGGGTTGTGCGGGTGGGACTGGTGGCTCCCAATCGCCCCGGCGGGGTGTTCCTCTTCATGGGACCCAGCGGGGTGGGTAAAACCGAACTGGGTAAAGCGCTGGCCGACTTTCTCTTCGGCAACCCCCACGAGATAGTGCGCCTGGATATGTCGGAGTATCACGACAAGTCGTCGGTCAACCGCCTGATCGGCTCTCCTCCCGGCTACATCGGACACGATGAGGAAGGCCAACTGACCAAGGCCGTTCGGACCAAGCCTTACTGCGTGGTTCTGCTGGATGAGGTGGAGAAGGCCCATCCCGAGATCTTCGATCTTTTCTTGCAGGTCTTCGATGACGGGCGACTCACCGATTCTAAGGGACGGACCGTGAATTTTACCAACACCATCATTGTGCTCACTTCCAATTTGGGCGCTCGGGAGTTGTTGGAAGCGGGCGGGCCAAATCAGGGTTACGCCGGTCAATTGGACAACCTGCCGGAGCAGTATCAAAAGGCGCTCCGCAGTCATTTTCGCCCCGAGTTCTTGAACCGATTAGACGAGATCGTGGCCTTCCGCTCACTGGAAAGAAGCGATCTCCAGGGCATCGCCGAGATCCATCTTCAACTTATGAAAGATAACCTGAAAGATCGCAGGGGAGTCATTCTCGAGATCGCTCCCGATGCCGTGGAATTGCTGTTGGAATACGGGTATCAACCCCAGTTCGGGGCTCGCCCCCTGAAGCGAGCCATCGATATCCACCTGGCCCGTCCACTGGCTGAAGAGATGCTCCGTCGCGCACCGGCCGAGGGTGACCTGTTGGTGGCCCGGCGAGACGGTGACAAGATCGTCTTTTCCCAGAGCGATCCTTCGGTCGAGCCAGTCACTCCCATTAAGCAAACCTTCGCCACCGAGAGCACCCGGCCACTACCCCCACCGTCTCCACTGGAAGAGCCGTTGCAAGACAGGGTGCCTGAGCCACCCGCTCCCCCGAGCTTGCCGGAAGACCCCTTCGAACTGACGGGTACCGCTGTGTCACCCTCTCGGGGAGGCTCCTTTGAATCAGAGGAGCCGGTAGCCCCGGCGGAACCCCAGACTCCTCCCCGGCCCCAGCCACCACCGGATCTCTTTCGAAGGCCTCGGATCAGTGGTGCAACTCCACCTCGCACCGGTTGGGGGGAGCCCCCGCCGGAAACTCCCTCCTGGTCTCAGCCGGACCCCTGGGCGGCCGATCTCCAGGCGGACGACCCGTGGCCCCCGGTTGAGCAAGAGGCCTGGCCTCCAGCCGAGATCGAACAGGATGCCTGGCCTCCCGTGGAACCGGAGCCTGAACCGGAGCCTGAACCGGAGCCAGAGCCCGAGCCGGAGCCCGAGCGGCGACCGGAGCCTGAGCCGCGGCCTTCCCGGCCTTCGCCCGGCCTCCAGCGCGGTCCCCAGATCACACCGCTGACTCCTCTGAGGTCTCCCAAGAGAGGAGATAGTTGATGAGGGTCAACCTGGAAGTCCTTTCCGGACCGCTGGACGGACACATCTTTCAATTCAACGGCACTTCCGACATCGGCAGGGAGGGTAAACTGAAGCTTTCCATCGATCGTTTCGTTTCCCGCAGACACGCGGTGGTCGAGATCCAGGGTGCGAACATCTACCTGGAGGATCTGGCCTCTACCAACGGTACCTTTGTGGATGACGAGCGGGTCAACGGTCGAGTCCAGTTGAACAACGGAAAGGTGTTTCGGGTGGGGCGGACCTGGCTACAGATCTCCTGGTGACGGTCTGAGACTATCCCCGACCCGGCAAGGGTAAGGTCATGCTATGGCTCTCACCTTCGACAATCGTTTCGTAGCCCGACTTCCGGGAGAAAAGACCGAGGACAATCGGCCTCGTCAGGTCTATGGAGCTTGCTGGTCGCCGGTGACTCCAACTTCGGTGAAAAAGCCCGAACTGATCGCCTATTCCCAGGATATGGCCGCAGAACTCGGGCTCTCCGATTCGGAGATCTCTTCCCCCCGGATGGTCGATGTCTTGGGAGGAAACTCCCTGTTGGAGGGTATGCAGCCGTATGCGATGTGCTACGGTGGCCATCAGTTCGGCGGCTGGGCCGGCCAATTAGGGGATGGTCGGGCCATCAATTTGGGGGAGACCGTGAACTCCTCCGGAAGGCGCTGGGTACTGCAACTCAAGGGAGCCGGGCCGACTCCCTATTCCCGGCGGGCCGACGGCCGGGCGGTCCTGCGCTCGTCGATTCGAGAGTTCATCTGCAGTGAGGCCATGCACCACCTGGGTGTGCCCACCACCAGGGCGCTGAGTCTGGTCACCACGGGAGAGCAGGTGGTCCGAGACATGTTTTACGACGGTCGGCCGGAAGCCGAGCCAGGGGCTGTGTTGTGCCGGGTCTCACCGAGTTTCATCCGGTTCGGAAGTTTTGAAATTTTGGCGGCCCGGGGGGACGATGAGATCCTGAAGACGCTGATCGAATTCGTTCTGGAGCGGGACTATCCCGAGATCGAAGGAGACGGTGAAGAGCGCTATCTGAAGCTTTTTGAAGAGGTCTGTCTGCGCACCGCCCGGCTGCTCGCCCACTGGATGAGGGTCGGGTTTGTCCACGGAGTCATGAACACCGATAACATGTCCATCCTGGGTTTGACCATCGATTACGGCCCCTACGGCTGGATCGATGACTACGATCCCAACTGGACTCCCAACACCACCGATCTTCCTGGCCGCCGCTACCGTTTCGGGCAGCAGCCGCTGGTGGCTCAGTGGAACCTCCTCCGGCTGGCCAATGCGCTGGCTCCTTTGCTGGACGATCCCCAGACCCTGCAGGCCGGACTCGAACTCTTCGCCCGGGAGTACGAATCGGTATCCATGCAGCAAACCTATCAAAAGTTCGGTCTTCCAGGGGAGGGTCCCGACCAGGAACTCATGGCGCGTGCGTACTCCTTGATGGAGCAGAGCGAAGTGGATATGACCCTATTTTTCCGCGCCCTATCCGGTCTGAAATCCGGAGCCACGCTGGAAACATTGGAGCCTGCCTTCTACGACCCTGACAAGCAGGCGGCTCACCGAGAAGCCTGGCAGTCCTGGCTCGACGACTACACGGCAAGGGTTGAAGCAGTGGGAGAAGAGACGGATTCTCGAAAAGTGCGAATGAACCTGATCAATCCGCTCTACGTCCCGCGCAACTACCTCCTGCAACAAGCCATTGAGTGGGCCGAGGCGGGCGACGCGAGCCGGGTTCAGGAACTATTGTCGGTGTTTCGAGAACCCTACCAAAAGCAAGCTGGAAAAGAACATCTGGAGATGCGAAGACCCGAGTGGGCGCGCCACAAACCGGGTTGTTCCATGCTCAGTTGCAGCAGTTGAGGCCTAGAGGGCCTAATTCAAATCCCCGGGATAATCCGTCTCTTCGTTTTCATCCCAATCTTCATCCTCATCCTCATCCTCATCCTCGTCTTCGGCCCACTCTTCGTACTCCAGGAGTTGGTAGGTCAAAGCCGCTCGCCCACGCCTGAAGCGGGTGTCGAGCGGGGGAAGCCAGAGGAAGGCACAGCCCCCTTCGGGCCAGCTGACGAACAGCTCCTCCACTTCGTGGACGGCGAGAAAGAACTCCCAATTTCCGTCATCCACCGCCGGCACGGCTTCCTCTTCCAGGCGATAGGGGGGGTGGCCACCCAGTTGTAAGGCCGAAGGATCGAGTTTGCTATCGAGTTCATCCAACAGCCTGTTGTAGAGGGTTTTCTCTTCCTCACTCAGGCGCAGTGCCGTGAATTCCTTACTATCCGGTCGGGGGATCGTGGTGATCGCGTGAAAAGTGGGACGATAGGCCATCTTTTCTGTGGAGGACGAGTTCGGTGGTGGTCGCCTTCGCATGTCCCGACTCAGACTGTAGTGATAGACTCGGGCTTCCTCGGGAACATCGTCGAGGGTATCCAGAAAAACCGAGATCAGCCCCTCGTCCGGCAGACCCTCATAGCGCTCCGTGGCGAGTTCGTCGCAGGAAAACTGAGCCAGAAAAATCATGGGCGTCCCGTCGGAAGAGAGCGGCCAATCGGTGTCGTCGGGCAAGGCCGGGTGGCCACCGACTCGGCTGGCCACATGAGGAAGATCGCAGTCGAACTCCGCAAATCTGATCTCCACCGCGTGGCGGGAGCTCTTCACGATTTTGCGGGCTTTCGACGCCAACCCTAGCTTGTTGCACAAAGGTCCCAGGCCGAAGTAGTCACCTCGAATAGAGCCTTCTTCTCGTCCGAAGAGTCTCCCCAGCATAATACCAGAGAGGTTCGCTAAGAGAACATCACCTTCCTAGTCCCACCTTCGGGATGTAAATCTTGACTTTTTTGGTAGGATTTCATTATATTACCAGGGTTATGACCACTGAAGAGATCGAAACACTTATCAAGAACGGTTTGCCGGACGCCACTGTAGAGGTGCGCGATCCGATGAACGATCGAACCCATTTCGAAGCAACGGTTTTGAGCCCGAGCTTTCAGGGGAAGACAAGAGTGCAGCAGCACAAGATGGTATATGAGGCGCTGGGGAAGTCGTTCGATGGACCGCTCCACGCGCTGGCTCTAAAAACCGGTATACCCAAGTGAATAGGAGTTATAGAAAAAATGAGCTTATCTGACGCAATGAGAGAACGTCTGACCAACGACGTTAAGAACAACGATGTCGTTCTCTATATGAAGGGCACCAAAGATTTCCCCATGTGTGGGTTTTCGGCCCGCGCCGCCCAGGTATTGAAAACCGCTAAGGTAGATTTTGCAGACTTCAATATTCTGGAAGACGACGACCTGAGAGTCGGGCTGAAAGAGTTCAGTGAATGGCCCACCTTCCCTCAGTGCTATATCAAGGGTCAGTTTATCGGCGGCTCGGACATCTTGCTTGAGATGTACGAAAGCGGCGAACTTCAAGAGATGATCAAGGACTTGCAGAAAGCCTGAAAAGAGCACTAGAAACTGATCGAAAAAGGTCGCCGTTTCGGGTGGCCTTTTTTATTACTACTGATCAGTATGGAAAATTTCGTACGGCACCGAATGGGGGTGGTGGTGAGCGACCAAGATTCAGAACTGCCTGATCCTCTGGAGCTTTTCGAGCAGATAGAGCGCCAGGCTCGCGAATCAGAAGAACCGGAGCCGAAAGACTCTGGCGAGCTTCCTGATCCGGAAGAACTCTTCCGAGAGATGGAGCGTTACCGAAACCAGATGGGGGTCGGCGAAGAGTTGGTCTATCCTCAGCAAGAAGAGGATGAAGACGAGGAGGGTAGACCCCTAGAACTTCCCAATCCCGAGGAGCTTTTTGAGCGAATGCGTCGCCTCGGTGAGGCTGTCCCGGAAGAGGCTCCGCTTCCCTACCTCCCGGACCCCGAAGAGGAAGTGGAGATCGACTTCGGTTCCACCTGGGGGCTTGACGAAGGCAGCTTTGATTCGCTCCCCTACATTCCGCCCCCTGAGGCCCCTGCAGAGAGCCCGGCGGAGCTAACCGAAGACCGGCACCTGCCCACGCCGGAAGAGCTGTTTCGGCTGATGAAGACGGAGCGGGAAGAGGCCGCGCTCAGCCTGGATTTAGAGGCGGACGGCCTGGTGGAGCAGTCGGCGCTTCCTACTCCGGAAGAGCTGTTTCGTCGAATGGAGGAGGAATACGCCGAGCAAGAGGGTGCTTCACTTCCCGAGCTGCCCGACCTGGAGGCCCTGAAGGCCGAAATCGAGGCTGAAGAGAGAGCCCGCTTGGATCCCGACCTGGAAACTGAATTGGCCGGGCCGGAACGTTTTGTGGAGACCGTCTCGGATAGCATCTTTGTGGGCGAGCAGGGGGGTTTTTTGGCTGACCTTCCCCTTTTCCAGGAGCCGGAGGAACCCCTCGAGCCACCCGATGTTTTAGAGCCTCCAAGCCGGCCCGAGCCTCCCTCGCCTGCTCCGGTCATCGAGCAGCGCCCAATCTTGCCCCCTTCGCCGCCGCAGCCAGCTCCACCCCGGCCACTGGCCTGGGTCGAAGAGCAGGAGGATGATGTCGAGGAGGTCTCTCTCGACGAAGTGAGCCCTACCGGGACCGTCCAGGTCGATCCCTCCGGAAAGGTCTCGCCTGACGACAATCGGGCCCCCACTGCCGGCCTGAGGGGGCGGCGCATGCAGCCGGAAAGCTTTGTTAAAGCGGAGGCAGAAAAGCAAGAGAAGGCAAAGCCAAAGAAAGTTTTCAAACGGTTCAGCCGGCAAAAACTTTCGATCTTCACTCGGCAAATGGCGGTCATGCTTCGCTCGGGCATTCAACTTCACATGGCGGTGCAGTTTGCCTCCGAATCGGACCCGGAACTGCGCGAAGTGCTGCGGGAAGTCATGCGCAAAGTCGAATCCGGCTATACCTTCAGTAGCGCCCTGGCCGACACCAGTCGGACCTTCGACTACGTTTACGTGGGTTTGATCCAATCAGGGGAGATGTCGGGGCGTCTGCACGAGATCTTGGATCGACTCGCCGATGCGCTGGAGCGGGAGGTGGAGATGAGAAAACGATTGATCTCGGTGATCACCTATCCTGCCGTGCTGATGCTGGTCTGTTTCCTGGGTACTCTGGGTTTTATTTTCTTTGTGCTGCCCACTCTCACCCCGCTCTTTGAAGAACTGTCGGTGGACCTGCCTCTTCCCACCAAGATCCTATTGAGCAGCCGGGACTGGATCCTGCCTCTGACGGCGGGCTTCACTTCTCTCATTGTTCTTTATTTCATACTGCGGGATAAGATTTCTGATTTTGTTCGTGGCAAGCCCATCCTAGAGCGTCGACTGGCGGCCGTGCCGTTTCAGGTACCGGTCATAGGTGGGGTTTACGATAAGCTCGTGACGGCCAGAGTTCTCTATTCTCTATCCAACATGCTGGACGTCGGGATCACCCTTAACCAGGCCCTCGCGCGGACCGAGGCCACCGCAGGAAACGCCCTGGTTGCTTTTCGGCTCGGTCGGGCTCGTCTGGATCTGGCTGACGGGGTGGGAGTCACCGATTGCTTTCGCTTCAACCAGCTCTTTACTCCCTCTGCGCTGTACCTGATAAGCGCCGGCGAGGAATCGGCCCGGCTGGCTGAAATGTTTGCCTTCGTGGCGAAAGTCTTCGATGACGACGTGGAGTACTCGCTGCAGAGCGCAGCCAACGTCCTGGAGCCCCTCATTATGGTGGTCATGGGTGTCATCGTGGGCTTCATTACCATCGCGGCGGCACTGCCCACGATCCACCTGCTGCAGAACTTTTCTTGAAGAGGTTCGCTCTGAGGGCGATCGAAGACCGTTCGCGTGAGTCAAGAGATACTGATAATTGAAAAGAGCCACCAGGACCGGGTGGTGCACCTGGTACTCAATACACCTGAGAACCTCAACGCCCTGAGCCTGAAGATGGCCCAGGCTTTTCGCGACGCCACCGAGGAGCTGGCCGGAATACCAACTTTGAGCGCGCTGGTGGTGCGGGGCAACGGGCGAGCCTTTTCAGCGGGCGGAGACCTGGAGATGCTGCGCCGTAAAGCCGATCAATCCATTTCTCAAAACCGCGAAGAGATGCTCTGGTTCTACCGCTCCTTCTTGGGTCTGCGGCAGTTGGCGGTACCCCTGGTGGCAGCCATGCACGGCCACGTAGTGGGAGCGGGCTTTTGTTTTGCGGCCGCCTGTGATCTCCGGCTGGCCGATGAGAGCGTTCAGTTTTCGGCTCCTTTTACCCGCCTGGCCCTGCACCCGGGAATGGGCGGGAGTTATTTTTTGCCGCTGGTTTTGGGTCGAGCGGTGGCCACCGACCTGATGCTCAGCGGACGGAGGATGAACGCTACTGAAGCAGCCGACCTCGGGTTCATCCGCCCCCCAGCGCCGGTCGGCGCCCTCGGCGAGCAACTGGATCACCTTCTGAACGAGCTTTTGAAGTCCGCGCCCCGGGCCACCTGCGCCCTTTTGCAAAGCCAGCGACTGAAGGAAGAAAGCGAACTCAATCAGACTCTGCAAGCCGAGGCGCTGGAGCAAGCTCAGTGTTACGCTCGGGCGGAGTTCGTAGCGGGGGTAGAAGCCTTGATGGCCAAGCAGAGCCCTCCCTGGGCCAAAGAAGAAACACCGGGGGCGCACACGTGACCGCTTGAATGTCTTGAGGGAGGAGGGAGGTTAATCTTGCGGTCTCGTTCCCGGTGTTTCAATTGATATAAACCCTGCCCATCGAATAAGTTTCCTCTCCTCAAATGTTTCTTATTGTGAACCAGGTCACATATTTCAGGAAAACTAGCCCCTACAATTGTACTATTATTCATCTATAAATTCCGTATTGAAGATGAGTTTGTAGAGGAGATTTGTTTTTATGAAAATCGTGTGGGCATCGCCGCCGAATCTGGTCTACGATCAGACACCTCATTACTTTCAGGCTCTGTTTTCAGCTGGAGCCGTCTACTTGAGGAATCGATTTCCCGCGGACCAGGTGGTGAGCGAGGCTTGCGGATTTCACGGCTCGTTCGAACGAATGATCCTGCGGCACTTCGCCTGTCACAATCCCGCTGAGTACCTGGTCCTGTGGGCCCGACCCTGGGAGGCCCAGGCCGCTCGTCGGGTAGCCCAGGGAGTGGCCGAACTCTCGCCCGGGACCAGAATCATCGTGTGGGGAGAGGCTTGTTCCTACATCCCCCAATTTTTTCACCGCGAGCCTTTCGATTTTTACGCTCTGTCCGGGGATCCCGAACTGGTGGTGGCCGATGCCATCTCCGCTTACCAGGCCGGTCAGTTTCCCTCTCACGGGGGCAACTACCTGAAAGACGGCCAGTGGCAGGAAACCGAGACCGGCAAAGTGCTCGACCCTTCCGAGTGGGGGTTTCCGGATCTTGAAGCGATCGACTCCAGCGTTTACACGTACTGGCGCAAGCAACGCGGTCAGAAGAAGGACGACTTGAGCTTCTATGTTTCTCGGGGTTGCCCGATCAACTGCGCTCGTTGGTGTCCTACCCCTCGCAAGGAAGGCCTCAAAGACCGGCGTCGCTCGGCGGAGGACACGGTGAACTATATGAAGGTCCTTCCCGAACCCTACAGCATCTTTCAGATGCATTCGCCATTGTTTACGCTGGATCGCGAGTGGATCGAACGTTTCATCGCCCTGAAGCGAGAGGTTTGCCCCGATACCCCCTTCAAAGTGGTCGACCTGATGAACCCCTACGCCGAGGAAGACCTGGTGGCGGGCCTGGCCTCGGTGGGTCTGAAGAACGTGGGTTTTGGGGTGGAGACGCTCTCGGCCCGGGGACGGCATATGATACCTAAGGTGGAGCCGTCTCTCTTGGAGAAAGTGGCGGCCAACCTGGCGAAGTACGGGGTGAGTTCCAAGGCGTACGTGCAACTGGGTCTCCCGAATCAGACCAAAGAGGATATCATCCACACCCTCAAAGTGTTGATCGACCTCGGCCTCAAGCCCAGAGCTACCGGCTCTACACCATTCTGGAAGCTGGCCGGCATGAGCGTGGAGGAATTGGACGCCACCGATCTCACCCGTTGGGACCGAAAAAGCTACTACGATCCCCGCACCGGACTGACGTACCGGGAGTTTCTCGGTCTGGTGCACGATCCCCAGGGCTTTCTGATGGGAGATGAGGAACTGCTCCGATGGGCCGCATGATCCTGGTCGAGGGGCTGGACCTGGCAGGGAAATCGACTCTGATCCAGGGGCTCGAGAAGCGACTCACCGAGCGAGGATGGCTGGTCGAGGTTCGCCACGGAGACTTGTGCGAACAGAACCCGGTGGCCGGGGTGACCCGCCAGATGATGCGCTGGGATCCGGGCTTTAAGCCGGACGAAGGGGCGCCCCTTTTTCTGGCTTCTCATCTTTGGGACTTGCGCAACTTCCAACCTCCAATCCGGCCGAACCACCTCCACCTCCAGGACTCTTGCGCCTTAAGAAGCCTGGCTTTTGAACGGATTTTGGGCCGGCGGTTTTATGCCCGGCAACTGGAGAGCGTGGTCGACCGGCTACCGGGGTTTGATGCCGCTTACGTCTTGACGGCCAGCCTGAAGAATCGTCGGGAACGGTTTCTCAAGCGGGCGCAAAACGATCTTCACGACAGCTTTATGCTCAGTGACCCGGTCAGGTTTACCTTAGTGGATTCAGAACTGATGCACCTCTGCGTTGAGAAGTGCGAGGCCAAGCTTATCAGCACCGATGACTACACCGTCGAAAATTTGCTGGAGTACGTATGGCAAGACCTGGCTCGCAAGTTGGTAGGGGAGCCGGTAGCCAGGCCGGCCTGAGTTCGGAAAGGGGAGAGCGGCCGGAGATTTAGAAAGCCCATGGATGTCTACCGAGCCCCTGCGAGCTGAATACAAATGGCTGGCTGAAGAAGCGCGTTATCTCACCTCCAACTTCGGCTTTACGCTTCCTGAGGAATCCTGGCTTGATCACGATCGTCTGATGGACGGCTGCGAGTGCCTGGATCGCAAAGTGGACGGCTCTCCCGACGAGATTCGCCCCTCCTTGACCGGACGCATTCTGCAGGCATTACGCGGCGGGAGCCCCGGGGATTCCATGTTCGACGCGGAGCTCTCTACTCAGATTGAATATCTGGTCGACATTTTCGAGCGTTACGGTCCGGCCGAGTACTTTCTTTCCCGGGCTGAGGGGATCTTCGGGATCTCCGAAGAGATTCGCGCGACCTCTGACCGTAAGCATTACGTGGAGTTGGTCTGTAGAGAGGGGCGCTATTTTCTAGAGATGTTTCTACCGATCTTTGAGCGCCACGCCACGGCGGAGTTCATGAAATTCTTTCCTTCGGTGGCTGAAGTGGGTAATCTGGTAGACAAATTGGTGGATGCGAGGGCCGATTACCGAAGAGGTGAGATGCTCCTCTATCCGGGTGTGCCTCATCATCTCTCGCTGCTTAAGGAGATCACAAGTCGAGGGTGGGAGGCCTTTCGATTGTTTCCCAACCGCACCGGACTTTTCGTCTGGGCGATTCGGTTTTTCAACCCCCGCCGCCATATCAGCGCGAAATAGCTCGGGAGCGGAGCGTCAGGGGTCGAGGAATCTGGGGTCGGTGGCTTTGAAGTCTTCCACCGATGGGGCATGGGAGAGGATCACCTCCAGGTGGCCCTCGTTGTCTTGAGCTTCCAGTTCGGCGACCTTGGCTTCGGCCATGGAAAACCTGGTCTCGCTGTTGAATAACCGACTATCCAGGCTCAGATGGATCTGACCGGTTTCGGTCTTGTGGTTCCAGGAGGCAACGATGGTCTGCACTCTAACTGGACTCCTTCAGTTTCAGGCACTCCAAAAACATGATTCGGTCGGCAGCGGTAGACAGCTCCTGGGCAGTCTGGGGGCTTACCGGAAACTCCGGTTTGTAAATGGTGTCGTGGGTGGCGAGATCGGCGGTGCGTAGAGCGGTGGTGGATGCCTGAATCTCCACCATGCGGCCATCGATATTCACGGTGTAATGGATCGCCCTGTAACCGTTAGCACCTGGATTTGACACGTAGTCAGATTTGGCGACGATCTGGTCCCCGTATTTCGCTTCAAGGCTGCTGGTCACCGTTGCCATGGTCATGAGATCGGGCGAATCGATACGCGCCCCCACGGTATCGGTAAGATGGGCCAGGGTGAAGTCCGGATATTGCGCCGTCTGTTTTTCCATTTTCCTGGCCAGGCTCTGGGGCGTTTTGGCCCGGACGCCCATGACCACCCCGGGAAACTGGTCTTTAGGAAAATCCGACTCCAACTCTTCCATCAATCGGCCGGCTTCACGGTTGGCCTTCTTGAAATCGTAGGCGGCGGGATCAGAGGTCTTTAGTTCGGGGTGAAGCGTCTGGAGTTCTTTAGCCTTCGCCCCGATGTTGTCAATGGGATCTCCGAATTCGGTGGTGGGCCAGGGAGGAGAGGAGAGCACGGATTGCTCAACCTGCTTGGATTCGGTGGGGTGGTAGCCCTGACGAGCCGCCTCCACTTCGAACTCGCTGAGTTTCTTGGCTACTCCGGGATAGCGGCCTTCCAGAGCTTCCAACTCTTTGGCGTAGACAGGCTCGCACTCCATCTCTTGCAGCAGCGGGGCGTTGGAGTATGTGATAGAGCGGCCGCCATCAGCAGCAGTCGGGAGAGGTGCGCCATCAATGGTCTGCAGGCGAACCGGCGGGGCCTCCCGGGGGCTTTCGGGGGGCGGTGAAACTTCCGCCGTCGTTGGTGCAGGCGCAACGGAAAGGCTCACCCCGTCCTGCGGCCCGGGAGAGCGTGTTTGGGCAGGCGACTCCAACTTGCCGGGGGGTCGTTTGATGAGACTCGACTCAAAAGTGCGCCGGAGATTGGATAGCTGTTTCACATCCACGCCATAGTTTAGCATGTCTTGAAGATGCATGCTATGCCCCCGCTACACTAAAATCGTGGGTCGGGGATCAAGAGTTCGACGTTGCGATCTTTAGGTTCGCCCATGCGGGGCAGACCGGGGACGTAAGGGTTGTTGAAGGCAAGCAGGCGGCTGATGCTGGCAAGATCAAGCAGGCTGAAAGGGGTTTCGGTCGCCTCGGGCTCGGCTGGACCAGCGTGGTCGAGCACCACTCCGAACAGCGACAGGGTGCCGTCGCCGTTGCTCACTAGCTCTAAAGTGCGCGACTGTTGGGGGAAGTCTAGGTGAGAAGCGGCGTTGACCTCCCAGAAGCCGCCGTGGGGGCCGCGATGGGCGACGATGGTGTTGGCGTGGGTGTGACCGTTGACCCAGGCCACCACGTTGGGGTAGCGCTCGACGATCCGCTGCACGAAGGTGGCGCCATCGAGGCGTGGGCCGTCGGCTCCGGGCACGCTGGGATCGGAGTAGGTATTGTGCATGGTCCAACTGTTGTGGTGGCTAAACAGGATCACCAAACTATCCGGGTTGCCCGTCTTCACGGCCTGCCCGGCCTCGTCGTAGTAAACCGAGTGGGCAGCCTGGAGGCGTTGCTCGATACGCCGCCACTGGTCTGCTCCAATGGAGCCGTCTGAGGACAAGCTCAGCCGCTCCAGGACCTCTTCGGAGTTCTCACTGAACTCTTCTAAGGTCCAGGGCTCAGACGCGCACGGGTTCACGGTGTCCATCATCAGCCCCAGCACCGGTGTGGGGCTTTCGGGCAAGGTCAGCGGGAAGGCGAAATCCATCACCTTGCTCTGTAGATTTGCCGGCCCAAGGCCGTGGCCTGAGGGGCCGCGCTTTCCGGGATCCTGGTGGGCCTGGTAGAAATCCTCTTGATAATAGAGACGGCGCCTGGGGCTGGAGGGGATCTCTCGGGTCTGAGAACTGTTGAGCAAAGTCTGCAGCATCTCTGCGCTACGACTGCCGAAGGCGGTCAGGGCGTAGGCGATGCGGCCAGGCGGAGTATCGAAAGGTGCCTCGAGCTCGCTAGCGGGGTCCACGATCACCTGGTTCCCAGTGGCGTACCGATCCATGGCTTCGCGAAAGTCCGGAGTGTTCACATCGATGTCGCCCAGGTAGACCGCGTCGTGATTTCCGTGGCCGGCAAACCAGGGAAAGTCGAGTCCACTGGCTTGAAAAGGTGCGGAGGCGGCTTTCAGTAAACCGGGAAATTCCCGGTAGTCGAACTCTCGTTTCCAGCGGTCCTGCTCAAACCCAGCCGGCGGGGGGTCCGGGTGATAGTAGCGGTCGTACACTTGGGGACCGCTTTGGGGATCGTCATCTTGAACCCCCACGTAGCGACCGGTGGGATCCGGATGAACCTCGCGCCCATTCAAGATGGCGACGTAATTGTGGAGTTCACTGATCAGCTTGGAGTCGCCGTTGTCTCCAGTGCTGACTACGCACGAGAACGGCACACCGGTGACCGGACCTCGGGCCAGGGCGTTGAGTTGCTGGACCATAGCTTCCATCACCTGGCAGGTGAGAGGCTCTTGAGGGCGGATGGCATCGGCGAAGTTTTCATTGAAGTCGAGAAAGGCGGCTAGCATACCGGCCCGGGTGGGCGAGGCCGCGTCTACGATGTGCATATCCGTGATCTGAGCGAAACTGGCCAGGGTCACCTTAGCCTGCTCGACCTGACTGCTCACAGGATGCTGGTCGCTCAGCAGATCGTCGCGGTAGACGAGCGGGTAGCCTGGACGCTCTTTCAAAATCAGCCACTGGCCTTGTCCAGGCTGCGGGGAGCCCGGAGAGGAGAAGAGGGAGCGTTCCAGGGTGGTCTGTGCCGCTGGCGAAGGTGGCTTCTGCACGACGGGGGTGGGGTCACCTGAATGCCCGCAGGCGACCAGTAAGGCGGCCAGAAGGGGAAGATACTTATAAACGAATTTAAAATTTGCCATCTGTAAAAAAGGATCGGGGCAAAGTACCGTTATCCTGCTTTTTATCGGACGACGACATGGTGGGACTCAGCCGAGCCTTCCAGACACCTGGAACGCCGATCACTCTAGAAGAAATGGATAGGGTGATCCGAAAACGGGCACACTCTCGGTGCATGCTATGCCCCCGCGGCATTCATTACCTGAAGACCCTGAATCCGCCTTGTGAAAATTCGGAGGACACTCCGAGATTTCGACGAATATTCGGAGTAATGTTTCAAAGAGAGATCAATCTTCCTGAAAGCCGCAGCTTTTTTCTCTTTGGTGCTCGGGGCACTGGAAAGAGCACTCTCGCTCATCAGACTTTTCCATCGTCTCAGACTCACTTCATCGATCTATTATCGGTTACCGAGGAAGATCGCTATGCACGGGACCCCGATTTGCTGTATCGTGAGGCACTCCAGTTACCTGAAGCCGTTCGGACCATCGTGATCGACGAAGTACAGAAGTTGCCCCGACTGCTGGACGTGGTTCACAAGCTTATTTTCGAGACGGAACTCCAGTTTGTGCTAACGGGATCAAGCGCACGGAAGCTTCGCTCCGGAGCAGCCAATATGCTGGCCGGGAGGGCTTTTGTGCGCAACCTCCATCCATTGACTAGTAGCGAACTCGGCGATCGTTTTGCTCTCGGGGAGATCTTGAGTTGGGGATCCCTTCCTGAGATATTTTCTCTTCAGGGTGATGACCGAGCGGAGTATCTCAAGGCTTACGCAAGAACGTATCTTAAGGAGGAGGTTTGGGCTGAGCACCTTGTCCGCCGCCTCGATCCCTTTCGTAAATTTCTGGAGGTGGCCGCTCAGCATAACGGCCAGAAGCTGAATTTTTCCGCTATCGCTCGTGACGTGGGAGTGGACGATAAAACCGTCAAGGAGTATTTCCAAATACTTGAGGATACGCTGCTCGGTTTTTTTCTCGAACCCTATCTTCGCTCGGAGCGAAAGCGCGTCGCTAAGGCCCCCAAGTTCTACTTCTTTGATTTAGGCGTAGGTAGAGCGCTATGCAACATGCTCACCATTTCCGTACAGGAGGGCACCAGTTATTTTGGTGATCTCTTTGAAGCGTTCTTTATCCTGGAGATGCTCAGGCGAGAGGCTTATTTTCCGCGCGACTATCGTTTCTATTACCTGGCCACCGAACGCCGGGAAGTTGACCTGGTGGTGGAGCGTCCTGGTAAACCTCTTGCGCTTGTGGAGATAAAATCCGCGCAGGAGGTTCAGCCGCACAAACTCCGCGGTCTCACCGCTTTGGGCAAGGATTTTCCCGAGGCAGAACTCTTCTGGGTTAGCCGAGATCCCAAACCGCAAAGCCTGGGTAGGGTTCAAGCACTACCCTGGAAACGGGCCTTGGAAGTCGTTTGAAGTTCCTATCGGGGCAGACGGTCGATCCCGAAGTTGACGTTTAAGTTGGTAGGTCGAATATCAGGATCGATGCTGTCCCGGATCTGTACAAAATCGAGGTACTGCTCGAGAGCTGCGGTCTGCACAGGCTCGAGTGAATCGGGTAGAGGGCGGCGCACCTCGTTGGGCATATCCTCATTGAGCCACTCTTCCAATAACCGCCTGGCTCGGGGGTCGTTGGGCCGGTTGTCGAGTTCGGCGCGTCCGCCCGGGGTGTCGTGGTCGTAGAACTCCAGGTCCCTTCCGGCTGCCAGGGGGTGCACGGTGCCTGGGGCCCAGTAGTTGTATATCCCCAGCTTGCTGCGAGGGGTCATGACTCCCACGACGTGTACGGGGGAGAGGTTGAAATTGAGTGCTGGAAGCACGTATTCATCGGTGGTATAAAACGCCTTTTCCCGGCCGGGGGCCTGGCTGGACTGCGCTACCCCAAGAAGATCGTGACGGCCGGCATACAGTTCGGCGAGTTCACCTTGCATCCACTCCCGAGAGCCGTTATAGCCCAGGGTTACCAGGAAACTCATGATATCCACGCTGCTGGTCAACTGGTCTCGCGGAAGCTCAGGTTCAGTCGCGAAACGGCCGGTGTAGTCTCTCACCACCAGAGGGATGCGCAGTGCTTCGTCATACACCGTGCCCACCTTGCCCGCTAGAAAGCCGTGGGAGCCCACGTAGTCGCCGTGGTCGGAGGTAAACACGATCACGGTGTTGTCGCGAACCTCAGGGGAGAGCGCATCCAGTACGCGCCCGATCTGTTCGTCCACTTTCCCGAGCACCTGGGCGTAGGAGTCCTGGCCGCGTTGCCAATAGCTGTAAGGGGCTACCCCTTTGGAAACCAGTCCGTGCAGAATGCGGCTCGGCTGGACTTCAAAATCGGTGGAATTAGGGTCGAACGAGATGGCTCCGAAGATGGTGTGGTTGCCTTCGTTGAACATGACCTGACTGCGTGGTTTGTTGGCTTGCAGTTGATCGAAGCTTTCCCAGTTGGGTGGAACCGGCGGAAAACCCTGGGGAGGCGGGTCGGAGAGGGATTGGATCCGGGGGTCGTAAGGGATCAACGGGTCCTCACCAGCGGCGGCAAACAGATCGGTGTACCGCTGGGGCTCGGTACCACCCCAGAAGAACTGGTAGTCGTGGGGGTTCACGAAACTCACGGTGGCGCAGAACGGCCGATCCTCGGTCTTTCGATCGGAGAGGTAGTCGATCGCCTGATCGGCCACTTCGCGGTCTCCCACAACCAGCCCGTCACCACTCACTCCCTGACCCTGGGTGCCACCTGGATCGGGGCAGGTCGAGTCGTCAAAGCCGTAGGCCGCCAGGTAGTTTTCGGGACTGTAGGGGCACTGGTCCATTTCGTAAGGAGAGTCGACGGTGATGTGAAACTTTCCGAAGTAAGGTGTTTCATAACCTGCTTCCTTGAGCAGTGAGCCGTAGGTCGGGTATTCCGGGGAGAGCGAGGGCGGAAGTTTTTCATCGCCCGCTGCTCCGATGGTGTTGATGACCCAGGTCTGCTGGGCGTATAGACCGGTCAGCATCACTCCCCGGGAAGGGGTGCAAGCCCCGGCCGCTACGCGGTGGTTGGTGAACTTCACCCCGTCGCGCCAGAGGTGGCGATAGAGGTTCGGCATAAAGCGCTCTATGTATTCATCGGCCGAACTCACGCCGGCGGGGAAGTGTACCGGGTAGCGCATTTCGTCGACCATCATGAAAAGGATATTGGGTGGCTGCTGCTCTGGCTCCGTTTGTCTGGAGAAGGGGTCAAGAAGTTCGTTGTTCCCACAACCGGCCAGTGATAGAGCACCCACAGCGGCCACGGATTTTACAAAGTCACGTCTTTTCATAGCTATTTCCTACGGGGTTTTCGCTGCATGTCCTGGTCAGGTGACCCGGTGGGACACACCTGACTTTGGGTTATCGTGATACAAGTTCAAAGCACGCGCCTGGTGCGGCCCGCGTCCACTCCGCAGGAGTTTCGCGCTCCGGTTGCCAGGGGGGGCCTCCCGACCTAACCGGGAACTTCACAAAACATGAGATGGACTTTCCTGTTAATTTTGTGTCTGGCGCTGATGCTTCCGGTTCTTGCCCAGACCGGCACAGAGTTGGTGGTGCAGGCCCAGTCCGCCGAACAGGGTGGCCACCTGGTCGAAGCTGGAGAGCTATGGAACCAGGCGGTGGTCGAGTTCGCCCGGGAAGGTAATCCGGCAGCTCAGGCACTCAGCCTGTTCTATCGAGCAGTCCTGGAGTTCGAGGTAGAGGAACACGAGCAGGCCCTTTTGAGTCTGAAAGAGGCGGAAGGGATCTTTCGAGAACTTAAGAGAGATGACGGGCTTGCTCTGGTACTGCTGCAGCAGGGGGTAATACTCGTTTCTTCCCACCGACTGCCTGAGGCCGAGGTGATCTTTCGTGACGGCCTGGAGGTGGCCAGGCGACACGGAAATCAGGAGAGGATCGGTGAGCTTCTGCAACGGCTCGCGGAAAGTCTCGACGCTCAGCATCGGTGGGATGCAGCTTACGACGCCTATCGCCAACTGATGGAACACCAGGTTATCAACGAGCCGGAAGCCGTAGCCGAGACTCTGGTTGCCCTGGGGGCTGTCAAGCAGGTCCAGACTCAGCACCGTGAAGCCCTCGTTCATTACCGAGACGCCTTGCAGAAATTTTTGGAGAAAGAGAGCTATCCTCGCGCAGCAGAGATCATGGATCGGATCTCGCGCTTGCTGCTATCTCGTCACGATTGGGCGGGAGCCGAAGAAAGCTTGTACCGAGCCATCGAGTTTCACACCGCCCACGACGATCCCCGGCGTCTTGCCACGGCCAGGGCCAATCTCGCCTACGCCCTGGAAAACCAGGACCGTTTCCAGGAAGCGATGGAGCAGTATCGCGAGAGTATCGGACTGTTGGCCCCGCTTGGAGAGCAGGAACTACTAAACCAAACAAGGCGACAGTTGGTGAAGTCTCTCAATCTTTCCGGTGATCGGGAGTCTGCCCTTCAGGAGTTGGAACTCCTCTTTCAGAATGATCCCGTGGAGGCCGGAAAGCTCTGCCTGGAACTCGGCTTTAGGGAAAAGGCGGAGAGCTATTTCCAGGATGCCTTGGAGAGCGTGTTCGACGAACAGGGGAGAGCGGAGCTTTTTAATCAACTGGGAATGCTGGTCGGTGGGCGGTCGGAGCTTTCGAAAGCTCGGGAGTTCTATATCCAGAGCTTAGAGCTTGCAAGGAAAGTCGAAGATCAGAAATTGGTGGCTTCCGTGCTCAACAACCTGGGAGAGAATTACCACTCCTCGGGTAGCTACTCTGTGGCTGCTTCTCACTACCTTGAAGCACTTGAGCACTTTCAAGAGTCGAACGACCGCTCCGGGCAGGCCTATGCGCTGAGCAACCTGGGAACATTGAGATTTGCCCAGGGTGATTACTCTGAAGCGATGGACTATCTCAAGAAAGCCCACGCGCTGACACTGGATCCGGAGGCCTTCGGAGGTCCTCACTCTCTGGTCGGAACCACGCTCAACGCCATGGGTCTGGTGAACCAGTTTCTGGGTCGATCCGATGAGGCGGAACGCCTCTATCTGGAAGCCGTGGCTGCACGACGGGCCGTGCGCGATATGCGGGGAGAGCTTGTTACGTGGAACAACTTGGCCGCTATGTTCATGGAGAATAGGGCGCCCCGAGCTGCAGAGAGACACTTTCGAGCGGCTCTCGAACTGAGTGAACGCCTAAATGATCCTTCTCAGCAGGCCCACCTTCACAATAACCTCGGGTTAGCACTCGTTGAACTCGGTCGCAAAGACCAGGCACGAGAGCACTATCTCAGCGCTCTCAATCTCTATCGTGAGTATGGGATGCAAGACGGCGAAGCCATCACTCTTGACAACCTCGGTCATCTGGAAAAAGAACCGAGAGAGGCTTTGGAATACCATCGCCAAGCCATCACCATCCTGGAGAAATTGGGAAACCGCCGAGCTTTGGCCACGGCCTATCTTCACCTGGGCTTAGTGCAGGAGCGCCTGGACGACCAGAGAGGTGCCATAAAAAGCCTCACTCGTTCGGTGGATCTCTTAGACGAACTGGCGCTCGGCCTCTCACCCGACGACAAGTCGACTTTTCTGGGCAAGAATATCGAAGCTTACCAGCAGTTGGTGAGACTGTTGGTGGAACAAAAGGAGAACGAAGAGGCCTTTCGCGTGAACGAGCGGGCCAGGGCCAGAGCCTTGCTCGATCTCTTGGGGGGGCGTGCCGTATCGGTTCGCAACGCCCCGCCCGAACTGGCCCAGCGTGAGGAGTCACTACGAGCCAACATAGGTAGGTTGCTCAACGAGCCTATCTCTGAAACCAACAATGACCGTTTGGCCTTGCTGAAGAAAGACTACGGGTTACTGCAGGACGAAATTGCTCGGTTCGACCCAGGAAGTGCTGGATTACGAAGTCTTGAAGTTCCGGGAACGAGAGAACTGCGCAAGGCTCTGGGTGGTAAGCGTGCTCTCTTGGAGTACGTGCTTATGGACGATCAAAGCTATCTCTTCCTGGTCACTCAGGACCAGTTTCAGGTTTTGCCCTTGGAGCTCGGCGAGGCAGAGTTATATGACTTGATCGTCGAGCTGCGTAGGGATCTGATTTCAGGAGGAGAGGAAGCATCGGCCCGCAGCCTTGGCCGTCTGATCGAGCCTGCTCTACCACTGCTTGGAGAGATTGAAGAACTGGTGATCGTGCCCCATCAATCTCTCCACTATTTACCTTTCTCCACCATCTTGATAGGCGAGCAGCCTCTGATCGAACAGTACCACCTCACCCAGGCACCCAGCGCCAGTGCTTGGTTGCTGGGGCAGCGGCAAGAGCGCCATACGGGGCCGTTCACGGCGGTTGCCCTGGGTGGTGCCTCTCCTGAGACACCCCAAACAGATGAGTTAGATCGACAGGGGCTTTTCGCTTCGTTGCCCGGTACGCTGGAAGAGGTCGGTGCGCTGACTGCGATTTTCCCAAATTCTCGAATGCTCACCGAGGAGCAATTCACGAGTGTTACGCTGCAAGAGGCCAGTGCCCGATCCGGAGTGCTTCATGTGGCCACCCACGGAGTCCTGGATCAGGAATTCCCCCTATTTTCCGGACTGGTCACGAGTGACGGATTGGTCACCGTGGCCGATATCCTGAGGTGGGAAAAAACACCTGACCTGGTGGTCTTGTCGGCCTGCGAAACGGCTCTTGGCAAATGGGGGAAGGGTGACGACATGGTGGGACTCAGCCGAGCCTTCCAGGCCGGAGGCACGCGCTGTCTGGTGGTCACTCTCTGGCCAGTATCGGACGAGTCGACCACTCAATGGATGACAAGCTTTTATGAAGCCCTAAAGAAGAAACAAACCGTGGCCGAGGCCAGCGCAGCCGCCACCAGAGCACTCCGAGAAAAATTCCCCTCGCCTTACCACTGGGCGCCCTTCGTGGTGGTGGGGGACGGCCGGGTTCGAGTTAGGATTTAGACACGGGCTTGAGTGTTAACGTGCGGCCCCGGGTGGCATGAGCATGCGGCATGGTGCGGCATGCATTGGGCTTGTGCGCGGTGTGTTTGAAGCATGCGGTCCCGGGTGGCATGGTCATGCGGGGCGGTGCGGCATGCATTGGGCTTGCGCGCGGTGCGAGTTGCGGCCTGGCGTGGCATGAGCATGCGGCCTGGCGTGGCATGAGCATGCGGTACGGAGCGGCATGCATTGGGCTTATGCGGTGCGAGTTCGAAGCATGCGGCCTGGCGTGGCATGATCATGCGGCACGGCACGGCATGCATTGGGCATATGCGTGGCGAGTTCGAAGCATCCGGCCTGGCGTGGCATGATCATGCGGCGTGGTGCGGCATGCACCGGGCTTGCGCGGTGCGTTTGAAGCATGCGGCCCCGGGTGGCATGAGCATGCGGCGTGGCGCGGCATGCACTGGGCTAATGCGCGGCCATCGTCGATGTTCTGAAGAGAGGGCGAGGTGAATAGACGATGAGGTCCTATAGTGTCACAGTTTTGGTCACACTGGCCACCTTCGTGATGCTCGCTACCGCTCCTAGCTTGGCCGCCACCTGCACTGGTAACGCCAACTGTGTGGCGTGCAAAAATTGCCGCTACTGTGGTCACTGCGCTCGGAATGGTGGCAGTTGCGGGGTGTGTCGCCCTAGTTCGGCGCGGGCAGTCACTTTGCCCGCCGCTCCGCGAGCGACCTCCCCCCAGGCCCCGAAGCCGGTCACAACCCGCTGTCAGGCGATCACCAAAAAGGGAACCCAGTGCACCCGGCCCACGCAGGCCGGCCGAAGCACTTGCTGGCAACATCCGTAAACTCTCGAATTCGCAACTGTCCAGAGCCCAAAGGTTTAAGTCGGCTCTCGGGGAGCATTCCATTTTTAATGCACAAGCAAGCTCTGTGGCTTTAGCCTCCGGGGCTAAGATCCCTGAATCGTACTGATTCGAAGATCCGTTTCCGCAGATACTGAGTAACGGCCCGTCACCCAAAAATAGACCACTCTCCCCGGTGAGCCCGAATGGTAAAGGAGTCGTCCTCCTCGCCGTCCCACCCGATATTAAAGTAGAGCCACTGACCCAACTCCAGATCGGCTTGCTCGGCCACCGAGTTTCCTTCGGCGTCGGTGAAGTGCAGCTTGCCGTCTGGCCGGAGGAAGATGCGAAGCGAGCCGTCGTGCACGTTCCGATGACAACTCGAACACAGCCCGATCAGATTCCGATCGATGGTGGGACCGTTTTGGGAGTGCGGTACCAGGTGATGAAGGTGTAA
>Ga0172382_10002837_pt1 | contig 28202 bp, 23 predicted proteins | sample Leawel138RmetaG_FD_122245 | JGI IMG/M metagenome (GOLD analysis project Ga0172382, IMG submission 122245) | Leachate microbial communities from a municipal landfill in Southern Ontario, Canada - Leachate well 138R metaG | ecosystem: Engineered > Solid waste > Landfill > Unclassified | place...
CCTTTAGCCGCGGACGGTCAGACCCGTTACAGCCTCCTCGAGCTGCCCATCTTATGATGGGAAGCAGGGTGGTACCGCGAAAGCAATTTCGTCCCTGCGCGCAGGGATTTTTTATTTAAATTGGCGCAGCCCAACGTCCGTCCACCTGCAATCTTCCAACAAGAGGAAGCCGGGGTGAGTGTCAGAGCAGCCAAACACAGGAGCAGACATGATTGACCCAACCAGTATACCGATGTACAAGCCCGAAGAAATCGAGCCCAAGTGGCAAGCCCGCTGGGAAACGGACCGGCTTTACCAACCCGATCGTGACCCGCAGAAAACCAAGTTCTATGCGCTCACCATGCTGCCTTACCCCTCTGGTGACCTTCACATTGGTCACTGGTACGCGATGACGCCTTCAGACGCCCGTGCCCGCTTCAAACGCATGCAGGGTTACAACGTCTTTTTCCCGATCGGCTTCGACGCCTTTGGTCTGCCTGCTGAAAACGCGGCCATAAAAAACAACATCCATCCAGGCAAGTGGACCTATGCCAATATCGATCGCATGCGCCACCAGCTAAAATCTATGGGCAACAGTTTCGACTGGCGTTCTGAGATCATTTCCGCTGACCCCAAGTACTACCACTGGACGCAATGGTTTTTCAACCAGTTCTATAAAAACAACCTGGCTTACCAAAAGTTCTCCCCGGTCGACTTTTGCCCCAGCTGCAACACAACCCTGGCGCGAGAGCAGGTCCATGGAGACGATCGCCACTGCGAGCGTTGTGGCACCCCCGTGATCCGCAAAGATCTGAAGCAGTGGTTTTTCCGCACGTCCAACTATGCTGAAGAATTGCTTAATTACGACGGTCTCGATTGGCCAGAGTTCGTTAAAACGCTGCAGCGTAATTGGATTGGCAAGTCCCGCGGGGCCTCTGTCATCTTTAAAACCGAAGCCGGTGACCCCATCGAGGTCTTCACTACCCGTCCGGATACGCTCTGGGGCGTGGCCTACATGGCGCTCTCCCCTGAACATCCTTTGGTCGATAAAATCACCACTCCCGCCCAAATAGACGAAGTGCGCCAATACCAGGAGCAAGCCCGACACCAATCGGATATCCAGCGTGAGTCAGTTTCTCGCGAGAAAACCGGCGTCTTTACCGGCGGCTACGCCATCAACCCGGTCTCAGGCGAGCACATCCCCATCTGGGTAGCCGACTATGTGCTCATGTCTTATGGTACCGGCGCTATTATGGCCGTTCCCGCTCACGATCAGCGCGACTTCGAATTCGCGCGCCAATTTGACCTTCCCTTCAAAGTCGTCATCCACTCAAACGGACAGGAATTGCTATCGCCCCAAGAAATGATCGAAGCGGTCGAAGCGCATGGCTCCATGATAAATTCGGGTCCGCTTACCGGCACGCCTGAGGCAGAGAGTTTTGAAGCCTCCATCCGTTATGTTGAGGAAATCGGCGTCGGCAAAGAGTCGGTTAACTATCGCTTGCACGACTGGCTGATCAGTCGTCAGCGCTACTGGGGAGCTCCCATCCCTATCGTCTATTGCCAGCACTGCGGCGCCGTGCCGGTGCCGGATGACCAGCTGCCTGTCCTGCTGCCGGATGATGTCGAATGGCTGCCCACCGGTGAAAGTCCGCTCAAGCTGCACCCCACCTGGCGTTTCACCACCTGTCCCAAGTGTGGCGAGCCAGCCGAGAGAGAAACCGACACCATGGACACCTTTATGGACTCCAGCTGGTACCACCTGCGCTACCTCAGCCCGGATTACGCTGAGGGGCCCTTTGACCCTGCCCAGTACAACTACTGGATGCCGGTCGATACTTACACCGGCGGTTCAGAGCACGCCATCATGCATCTGATCTATACGCGCTTCTTCCACAAAGCCGCCCGCGACTGCGGCATCACCAAGGGTGATGAGCCCATGCAGCAGCTGCGTAATCAGGGTATGGTTCTGGGGGAAGACGGCGAAAAGATGAGCAAAAGCCGTGGTAACGTGGTCAACCCCGACGACCTGGTCTCACGTTATGGGGCCGACACCGTACGCGCCTACTTGATTTTCTTCTCCCGCTGGGAATTAGGCGGTCCATGGTCGAGCACAGGCATAGAAGGCAACAGCCGCTGGCTGAGACGTGTCTGGCATATGCTGCTGGAGCCATCATATGGTGAAGCCAGCTCGGAAGTTTTGCGTGCTCTGCGCCGCAAAGCCCACCAAACCCTCCGGCGGATTACGTACGACTTTGAGAATTTCGAGTTCAATACTATCGTGTCAAGTCTGATGGAACTGCTCAATGAGATGGGTCGCGCGAAAAATGTGGGGGCATTTGGCTCAAAAGAATGGAACGAGGCTGCCGATATCTACCTGCGCATGCTGGCACCTGTCTGTCCCCACATTGCCGAAGAACTGTGGGAGCGTCTGGGCAAACCTTATTCCATCCACACCCAACCCTGGCCCCAGGTAGATGAGGAAGCCGCCAAAGAAGACATGATCACCCTGATTATCCAGGTCAATGGCAAGCTGCGCGACCGCATCCTGGTTGAGCCTGGCATCAGCGATGAGGAAGCGCAAGAGCTGGCCCTGGCAAGCGAAGCCGTCCAGCAAAACCTGGAAGACCACCCCATTCGCAAGATAATCGTGGTTCCAGGCAGGTTAGTCAATATCGTCATTTGACTTTACTGCTCAAAAACATATAGCAAACAACCCTTCCGGCGAAGGGTTGTTTGCTTGCCTGCGGTGCGGCAGGCGATCATCCAGGATCCAATACTCTATTGCAAAGCGCCACCCAGCTTTACAAATTCCTCATAAAGATCGTTTAAATTGTTTTCGTTAATCGCCCGGACAGCATCTTGCAAGATCACAGCCCCAAACCCCAACGAAATCGCGTCCTGTGCTGTGTACCAGACACAAAAATCCGCTGCCAGCCCACAAATATGCACCTGGGTGATCCCTCGACCCAACAAATACCCCTCAAGTCCGGTGGCTTTCTTGCGTCCGTTGTCAAAGAAGGCACTGTAACTGTCAATTTCGGGATCCATCCCCTTTCTGAAGACAGCTTCTACATGTTTTTGATTCAGGTACCCGCTCAATTCCGCTCCGAAAGTTCCTTGCACACAGTGATCCGGCCACAAAACCTGGGGCATTCCAGCTAATTCGCCCGTTTCGAAAGGCCTGGCACCTTTATGCTGCGAAGCAAAACTGCCGTGATTGCCCGAGTGCCAGTCTTGTGTGGCCACCACAAGCTCATAGAGTGGGGATAAACGATTAATTTCAGGGATAATCTGGTCTCCACCAGCAACAGCCAGGGATCCGCCTGGTAAAAAATCGTTTTGCGTATCAACAATAATCAGTGCTTTGGTCATTTCTGTTCCTTTTCGCTCCAGGTACAGTGCTATTATAATTAGCTTGTGCGTTCATCCGCACTGGTGTTCAATCTGATGGTAACGACTTCAACAGATTGACTTGGAGTAAACTTAAGAAAATGTCTGTCTGCCTGCAAGTTCGGCAGAATGCCCATGAGTATTTGGGACTGACCCATTCCTATCAGCCATTGTACAGGAGTTAACATGAAAACCGTCGTCGCTGGTGCCCTGGGGGAATGTGTTCATGTCGCAGGAGTTAGCAACTTCCTTCGATTAGCTGAATCAGCTGGTTGGAGGACAGTCTTTCTTGGGCCGGCTGTTCCGATAGAGACCTTTCTCGAGGTTGCCCGCCGAGAAAAAGCGGACCTTGTAGGCATATCCTATCGTCTAACGCCTGAAACCGGTGAGCGCCTTCTGGCTGAGTTTGCTGAAGCCGCCGCTGATTTACACGGCCAGGGAGTGCGGTTTGCATTTGGCGGCACACCGCCAGTTTCTCACAAAGCTGAAGCTTTGGAAGGTTTTTTTGACCAGATCTTCGATGGCAGCCAGAGTCAAGATGAAATTCTGGCCTATTTGCGTGGTGAAAACCTTGCTTCTCCTGACGAATCGAGTTATCCCCAGAGCACCATCGAACGCATAAAGTGGAAGCAGCCTTACCCACTTCTGCGTCACCATTTTGGCTTGCCAACCATACAAGCCAGCGTCGACGGTATCCGACAAATCGCTGAGGCTAAAGCTCTCGACGTGATCTCGCTGGGTATTGACCAGGACGCTCAGGCCAACTTCTTTCACCCACATCGACAAACCCCTCGTGCCACTGGCGCTGGCGGCGTGCCCGTGCGCAGCGCTGAAGACTATCGCCGGCTCTACCAGGCCTCCCGTACCGGTAACTACCCCCTGATGCGCACCTATTCAGGCACAGACGATTTCATCCAGCTGGCTGAAATGTATGTCGACACGATCAACATTTCCTGGTGTGCCATCCCACTCTTTTGGTTTAATCAGATGGATGGCCGCGGCCCACTTTCTCTGGAAGAATCCATTCGCGAACACCAGCGTGTGATGGCCTGGTATGGCAGCCGCGGTATTCCGGTAGAGCTAAACGAACCACACCACTGGGGCATGCGCGACGCACCGGATGTTATCTTTGTCACTTCTGCCTATCTCTCAGCCTACAATGCCAAAAGCTTTGGTGTCAACAATTACATCGCCCAAATGATGTTCAACAGCCCACCCCACCTTTCCGATGCGATGGATCTGGCAAAGATGCTCGCTCTGTTGAAAATGACTGCTCCCTTGGAAGATCAAAATTTCAGCATCTGGCGCCAGACCCGTACCGGTTTGCTCAGTTACCCCCTGGAAGATAACGCCGCCCGCGCGCATCTGGCTACCAGTATTTACCTGCAGATGGCTTTGCAGCCGCATATCGTTCACATCGTCGGTCACACCGAAGCTGACCACGCCGCCACGGCCTCAGACGTGATTGAGGCCAGCCAGGCTGCTCGGCGCAGCATCGAAAACGCTCTGGCCGGTCAGCCCGATATGAGCGCTGACCCAAAAATCCAGGCTCGGGTGAAACATCTGATTGAGCAAGCGCAATTCACCTTGCAAGCCATCAAAAACATCGCCGGGGAAACTACGGCCGACCCGCTGACAGACCCGACAACGCTGACCCAAGCGGTTAAACTCGGCATCATGGACGCGCCACAGCTTAAGAACAGCGCTTTCGCCCCCGGAAAAATTACCACGCGGGTCGTCAATGGCGCCTGCGAAGCAGTCGACAAGGACGGAGAGCCTGTCTCCGAACAGGTTCGCCTGGAAAAATTTTTGAATTGAGGAAAATATGGATAAGTCTTATCGTTATGTTGTAATTGGGGCTGGCAATGGAGGCAAAGCCATGGCGGCTTACCTGGCCCTGCTGGGTGTTCAGGTGACTTTATTTAATCGCACTTCCATTCACATTGAGATCATCCGACAACGCGGAGGAATCGACCTGGATAGTCCCACAGAACCCCGCGGGTTTGGCCAGCTGCACAAAGTTACCGACAATATCGAAGAAGCTCTGCGTGAAGCTGATATCGTCATGGTCATAGTCCCCTCCAGCGCTCATCGCGACATTGCCACCATCGCGGCACCTTTTTTGAGAGATGATCACATCGTCATCCTCAACCCCGGCCGCACGGGAGGCACACTCGAATTTGCCCACATTCTGGAAGTAGAAAATTGCCCGGGAAAGCCAATTGTCGCCGAGGCCGAGACCTTCATCTTTGCCAGCCGCTCTGAAGGGCCCAGCCAGGCCAAGATCTTCCGCATAAAAGAAGCCGTGCCACTGGCAGCTCTACCCGCCACTCGCACGGAAGAAGTGCTGCAGGCCATTCAACCTGTCTTGCCGCAGTTTATAGACGGCAAAAATGTCTTGCAAACCGGACTCAACAACATGGGCGCCATCTTTCATCCGGCTCTGGCCCTGTTGAACGCCGGCTGGATCGAGGCCACCTCTGGCGATTTCCAGTTTTATGTCGACGGGGTCACCCCCTCGGTCGCCAAGGTGCTGGAGGTGCTCGACCGCGAGCGCGTCACGGTCGCCTCCGCTATTGGACTTAAAGCCAGAACCGCACTGGAATGGCTGCAGCTGGCCTACAATGCCACGGGTAGTGATCTGCACGAAGCCATGCACAATCAGACCGGCTACTACGGCATCCGGGCGCCAGGAACGCTTAACCATCGTTATATCACTGAAGAAATCCCGATGAGCCTGGTGCCAATAGCCTCCTTTGGCAGCACCTACGGGGTCTCGGTAAACGGGATCAACAGCATTATCAACCTGGCTTGCTTCGTCCACGGCACAGATTACCGACGCAAAGGTCGTACCGTTGAAAAGCTTGGTATCAAAGAGATGAGCGTGGGTGAGTTAGTCCGATATGTCGAAACAGGAGAACGGGATTAAGCCACCAAATAGGCGAAGGGCCTGTGAGGCTTCTTAAATGTAGCGGCTGATTACAAGCGTCAACCATATTTATAGTTGAGAAGAAAACAATCGGGCGGCTGTTCGCCGCCCCGATTGTCAACTTAACGTACTTAACCTTTATTATTCAGCCAACAATTGGCGGCATTTCTGCAGCACGTTCTCCACTGTGAAGCCAAATTCCTTGAATAAGAAATCATTGGGGGCACTGGCACCAAAGCGGTCAAGCGTGATCATCTTTCCTTCCGGTCCCACCCATTTATGCCAGCCCAGGCTGGTCGCGGCTTCAACAGCAAGCCGCGCTTTGATTTCAGGCAGCATGACTTCATTTTGGTAACTCTCCGGTTGCATCTCAAACAATTCCCAGCTGGGCATGGAAATGACACGCACGCCGACGCCTTCTTTGGCCAGCGTTTCGGCTGCTTTCACAATCAATTCAACCTCCGAACCGGTCGCCATCAAAACCAGTCTCACGGGCTTGGAGCCCAGGTCTGCCATCACGTATGCGCCCTGCTCTGTGCCGCTGGCGCTTGCATATTTTTCTCGGTCTAAGGTTGGCACAGCCTGACGTGTCAGCGCCAGCACCGTTGGCGCGTGACGGCGCTCGATAGCGACCTTCCAGGCAAAGGCGGTCTCATTTGCGTCTGCTGGGCGTAAAGTCACCAAGTTCGGCATGGCCCGCAGACTGCTCAGGTGTTCAATCGGTTGATGAGTGGGGCCGTCTTGCCCCAGGCAAAAACTGTCATGCGAAAAGACCCAGATGCTGCCGGTATCCGAAAGCGCTGAAAGGCGAAGTGCCGGGCGCAGGTAGTCCGAAAAGATTAAGAATGTTGCTACGAAGGAAATAAACCCACCATGTTGATTCAGGCCATTATTAATGGCACCCATGGCATGCTCGCGCACACCGTAGGCAATATTGCGGCCCTCATAACTTTCTTTCTGAAGAAGGGCTGTGTTTTTAATCGCGGTGGAGTTCGAACCGCTCAGGTCAGCCGAGCCACCCACCATTTCGGGCAACACTCCCGCCAAAGCGTTGATAATGGTATTGGAAGCAGAACGTGTCGCCAGCCCTTTCGGGTTGGTTTCAAATTTTGGCAGGACCTCTTGCCAATTTTCGGGCAACTTACCCTCCATGATTCGTTTGAATTGGCTTGCTTTGTCAGGATTTTTAATAGAGTAATTATCCAGCCGGGTCTTCCAGTCGTTTTCGGCTTTTTTCCCCTTATCCAGTGCCTGGCGATAGTGGGCAAGCACTTCATCGCTGACATAAAACTTGGGTTCAACCGGATATCCCAGCGCTTTCTTGGCACCAGCCAATTCCTCGTCGCTTGGTATGCCAGAATGGGCTATTGAGAGCCCTCCCCAGGTTGGGTAGCCATATCCCAATTCAGTTCGGCAAAGAATCATCGAAGGTCGCGGATCTGCTTTGGCCTGGATGATGGCCCGATCAATTTCAGCGACGTTATTGCCATCCTCCACATGTAAGACCTGCCAGCCATAAGCCTCATAACGTTTCGCGCGGTCTTCGGTAAAGGTGATATCCGTGCCGCCATCGATGGTCACGCGGTTGTCATCGTAGAAGCAGATCAGCTTGCCCAAAGAAAGGTGCCCAGCCAGAGAGGACGCTTCAGCGGTTATCCCTTCCATCAGGTCACCATCACTCGCAATCACGTAAGTGTAATGATCGACAATCTTGTTTTCTTCGGTGTTATACACCGCGGCCAGGTGTGCCTCTGCGATTGCCATGCCAACCGCTGCCGCTAACCCCTGCCCCAATGGACCCGTGGTGGTTTCCACACCCGCGGTATGGCCATATTCCGGGTGACCAGGAGTCAAGCTGTTAGGCCTGCGAAACTGCTTTAGTTGGTCCATAGTCATTTCTTCATAACCAGTCAGGTAAAAGAGACTGTACAAGAGCATGGACCCGTGCCCTGCTGAAAGGATAAACCGGTCGCGGTCTGCCCATTTAGGGTTGGCGGGGTTGAATTTCATGTGTTTGCTGACCAGAGTGTAGGCGATCGCCGCGGAACCCATCGGCTGCCCGGCATGACCTGAATCAGCCTTTTGAACCGCGTCTGCGGATAGAAAACGAATAGCGTTGATTGCTTCTTCCTCGAATGGAGTGTTTGGCTGCATGATTCTCCTTATGTTCTTGTATTGAAAATGGGGCACCGATCTCACCAGAACCCGCTTAGTAAATCAAATTATACCGTTTTTAATAAGAAAAGTGGCCGCTGTGATATGGATAGCGGCCACTTATTACCACAAAGACAAATATCAGGCAGTTTCTTCGACGGGCTCTTCCAGTTGCTTGTAATTCTTGCTCAAAACCAGGACTAAAACGGTCGCAAGCACTACAGCAGCCAAGACAATATAACCCAACAAGCCGCCCTTTCCTATCAGGTCGCTAACCTTGGCAAAAGCCAGACCAACAGTCGCATAGAACGGATCGCCAAAAGTCGCGCCCTTATCAAACAGTTCACCGGTAAAGGGGATCAGCAACGCAGTACCAAACTGCATGACAATGCCCATAATGAAGGGTCCCACGATCGCTCCCTTCCAGCCGCCCTTGGCGTTACCAAAGATGCCAGAGGTGCCACCAGCAAAGAAAGCCGGAACGATGCCAGGTAAAATAACGATGGGAACTTTGAAGAGAACCTGTAGAATCGTTGCCAGCACCATACCGACAAACATCGCGATGAAGCCAAACAGCAGAGCTGTAGGTGCATAAGGGAAGACCACCGGGCAGTCAAACGCAGGCACAGCGCCTGGCACTACCTTTTCGGAAATACCAGCGAAAGCCGGAATGATCTCTCCAAGCATCATGCGGACGCCAGCCAAAACAATCGCCATACCAGCGGCGAAGGTCAATGAACTAATGATGGCAAACATGATCGGATTCTGGCCCCCAGAAACTTCTGTCGTGACATAATTCCACGAGAACAGGACCAGTATCAGGAAGATCGGCAACAAAGTCAACGCGAGGCTGGAGGTGGTGTCCCGGAAGAAGCTGAGACTCTTTGGCATCTTAAATTCCTCAGCGGATCGGGTATTCTTTTTGAAAAGTTTGCCAACTTCATAAGAGAACCAGTAAGCAAAATCACCAGTATGGCCAACTGAAAATTTTTCTCCACCTGTTACGTCTCTTGTACCGGGGTAATTAAGCGCCGGCATCAGGGTAAAGTAAAGGCCCATGACGAGAGAACCTACAGCCCAGAGGAGCCAGCCTTCCAGGCCTATGGTCGCGTTCAAGACAATGACCACAAACAGGGAGACGTAGAGCATGATATGACCGGTCAGATAAATGAACTTGTATTTGGTCAGGCGGGCAAAAAGCAGGTTCAGAACAAAACCTCCAACCATCACCAATGACCCAATCTGACCAAATTTCTCCAGGGCAAAAGGTACCACGGCTTCGTTTGTGGGCAGGATACCCTGAACGCCAAGTACGTGGTTGATGATTTTGGTCAGCGGGTCGATGCCCCCAACCAAGACGCCAGCACCAGCACCAATAATAATGACACCGACTACGGTTTTAATGACGCCGCTAATAATCGTGGTGGCGGGTTTCTTTTGCAGCAAAAGACCAACTAAGGCAACCAAGCCCAGAATAATACTGTAGTTAGAAAGGATCTGATCACCAATGAAATTGAAGATAGCAAGAATGACTTGCATGGTTTACCTCCTTCAGGAAAATGAAATAAATTGGTAGTGAACAGAAAAAACCATCCCGTAAATATTTGTATCTTTTTATCGAATAAATCCCTCCTTTTGCTCTATGCCTGAAGTCAGAGCGACTACATATCGAGAACCGTGAAAACCTACTCGATTAATCCCATCTCACGGAATTTCTTCTCCAGGGTGTCGGCGATTTCATCACGCTTAAAAAAGTTAGTTACAAATACCAGTTTGTCTTGGTACCTTTCGAGCGAATCTTTCATCTCAGGTACCGTTACAATCAGGTCAAACTTCTCACCGGTAATCGAGGTCACACCTGCGGTTTCAACGTCGCCTTCGATGCCCATTTTTTCAAGTGCTTTTTGGACATTAATTTTTGCTATCAGGCTGCTGCCTAAACCTTGAGGACATACTGTAAAAATTTTTAGCATTTCTTTCTCCTTTTTCAAATCGAACCGATTGGTTTATGAATACTTTTGTACTATTTTGAGAATTTCGTCCTCTGTCTCTGCCGCAGCGAATTCTTCTACTACACCATCGTTGGCAAGCACATCGGCCAATTGGCTTAAAGCGCCGATGTGTTCGTCATGGTCTTTTGCAGTCAAAGCAGCCACTACATAAACTGGGTCATTTTCCGGATTGCCAAATTCAACAGGCTCGGCCAGGGTGATTAAAGACAGACTGGTTTTAATGCTTCCTGCTTCAGCTTTGGCATGCGGCATGGCAAAACCGGGAGCCAAAACAATGTAGGGGCCAAATTCTTTAACCACCTCAATCATTGCCTGCACAAACCGCGGTTCAACCGCTTCGTCTTCTACCAAGAGACGTCCAGCCTCCCGCACCGCATCTTCCCAATCTTTAACGTGAACATTTACTGCGATTAGATTTGGTCTAAGTAAGTCTGTCAACTTCATAAGGCCCTCCTGAAAAGTGTATTAACCTAATGCTTGCGAGCGAGAAAGAGAATCTGGTCTATCAATAATAATGGTTCGATTATAATCGGGTTAGGTTCGAGAGGCAAGAGTTTTATGAATTTTTTCCAAAAACCAAGCACCCCTTTACTCTTAATCGCTTTTGGCATCCTGTTGATTGTCTTTGGGCTGGTATCCGTTTACACTCTCACTGAAAGGACCGAGGTTGAATTGATTAATGGCTTCGTCCAACGTATTCCCCTCGACCAGGACCACACAAGCAAAATTTACGGTTCCGCCGGTCAAAACCTCAATTTACATATTGTTGGCATGCGTTCGGTAGGGGGTTTCTATTCAGGTGAGGGTTTGACCCTGACTCTGCGTGAATCGACAGGTCAAGCTCCCATTCTGTTGACAGAAAATCTTCATGCGCCCGGCTGGCAGGAGCGATCCCTGTCGCCCAGTCAACGAATCGGAGAAATTATCATTCCCATAAATATACAACTCCCATCTGACTTAATGGTCGGTTCTCAGATTCATGCCGAATTGATCGGAGCGGTCAGTTATCCAATCAAAAATGGCAATTCCCTTCTTGAGGAGCATGCTGATATTAGCAGAAGCTTCGCCTTGGAGGTGGTAAGCCAGGAAGAACTGTTGAAACAAGTTCGTAAGCGGCCTGTCTGGATAATGTCAGTAAGTTTTCCACTATCTCTTGCTCTGATTGTGCTCGGTGCCCGCGCCGAACTATACCCTGCCAAACCCCGACCAAAGTCATAAGGACTACCTGCCCTGAACTCCATAAAGCGGTCACATCTATAGCATCTTCTTCCAGGATAAAACTTAAAAAGCAAAGGCCGCTAACGCGGCCTTAAATCAGATGCCAGTATTCACTTAACTCTTTTTTCTACCGCGGCCCTGACATACGCAATTACCTCCGCTTCAGTGCTCAGGCTTTGGACCTTCTTGGCAATATTCTCGGTCTCTTCCAGGGTAAAGAGCGACAAGGTGCGTTTCACCCGGCCGATGTTCGCTGCATTCATGCTGAACTTGCGTAAGCCCAGCCCAAACATCACCAAGGCGCCCAGATGATCACCTGCCAGCTCCCCGCAGACCGAAATTGGTTTGCCCGCTTTGTTAAACTCGGCGAAGATCCGCCCCAATATGCGGAACATAGAAGGGGACATGCTCTGGAAATACTGGGTAATTGCCGGGTTCATTCGATCCACCGCATGCAGGTACTGAGTCAGGTCATTGGTGCCGACGCTGGCAAAATCTACTTCCTGGGCTGCCATATCAGCGATCAGACCGATGGAAGGGATTTCGATCATGATGCCGATGTTGATCTTCTCATCGAACGCAATCCCTTTTTGCCGCAGTTCTTGCTTAACCTCTTCCACAACTGCCTTGGCGGCACGAATGTCATCCATCGTGCCCACCATTGGGAACATTATCTGCAGCGGGCCAAAAGCTGAAGCTCTCAAAGCCGCTCTCAACTGCGTCTTGAACATGTCGATGTGGTCCAGGCACAGGCGGAGCGCGCGGTTGCCGAGGAAGGGGTTGTCTTCTTTGGGTAAGACCATGTAGCGCAGAGTTTTGTCCCCGCCAATGTCGAGTGTCCTCAGGGTAACCGGGTTCCCCATGGCGATCGACAATACCTGCCTGTAAGCATCAAACTGTTCCTGCTCAGTGGGCATGTGCTCGCTGCCCATATACAGGAACTCGGTCCGGAACAAGCCCACAAAATCGGCGTACTTGAAGCTTTCATCCGGGTCGGTCCCACCGATGTTCAGTCCAATGCTGTAGCGTTCCCCGCTGGCAACCAGCGGGATCTTCTCAAGGTACTCGCTGGTTTCGCTCTCTTCCTTAACATACTCTACCAGTTTATCCTGATACTCCTTGATGGTTTTCTTTTCAGGCTCCAGCAAGACCTTACCAACCAACGCATCCAGTATGACGTTGTCGCCATTGCTCATAATCTCAGTCGCGTCTGTCACACCCAGAAGAGCCGGAATCTTATAGCCGCGGGCCAGAATTGCGGTATGGGATGTCGCCCCGCCCACCTCGGTGATGATGCCCATCACGCGGTTGCGGTCCATGGTAGCCGTGTCGCTTGGCAGCAGGTCGTGCGCCACCACAATCACAGTCTCACGCAGATTAGCCAGGTTGCTTTCCTTTTCGCCCTTCAAAATGCGCAAAACTCGGTTGCGCACATCCCGCAGGTCAGCCGCCCTACCCGCAATCAAAGGATCTTTGGCCTTCTCCAGCAAGTTAGCAAAGGCAGTATAGACTTCATCAACAGCATAATCTGGCATTGTGCGGGCATCGTAGATCATTTCCTGGACGCCTTCTTCCACTTCTTCGTCCATCAGGATCTCAATGTGAGCGGTAAATATTTTCGCCTTTTCCGGCGATTCTTCTTCCATTGAGGCGACAATGCTGTTGAGTTCGGTCTCAGCAGTCTTTACTGCATCCTGGTATTTCTTGAAAAATTCGTCTTCTCTGCCAGCCTCAAAGTACGATTCGTGAACATCGGCTTTGAAGGCTTTGTAGATATAGACTTTGCCCAGGGCAATGCCCCTGGAGACAGGGTTTCCTTTTAGGATCCTCATGAATGCTCCTTCTAACTTCTGCTTAAGGTTGGATCAGCCTAATCTTCCCCGAATTTAGATTCAACCAGTGCGAACAATTTTTCGGCGGCTTCAACCTCATCTACACCCTCGGCAGCGATCTCAATGGGCGTCCCAACGGATAGCCCCTGAGCCAAAATCTTAATAATCGATTTCGCGTTGGCCGGCAGTGCTGCCTCGTCGTCAAGGCGGCGAACAGTTACTTTTGATTCAAAGGTTTTTGCCAGGGCGACAAATTCTGATGCAGGGCGGGCGTGAAGTCCTGAAGCGTTTTTTAATTCTGTTTTCCTGCTGTACATAATTTCTCCTTATTTGATTTATTTATTCGATAAAACTGTTTTGTTTTTCCAGACCTGCTTTCCAAGACCCCCTTCCCACCGACCACTGCTTTGGCATCGTTTGGCAGTTGGCTCAACGATGGAGTACCACCCCTTTCCCCACGACCCCACAGGATTATGTCTTTGGAAAGCACTGTATATTCAAGAGTAGTCCAATTTTACCCAACTTAAGTGCTTTCGTGCGACCCAAATGGGGTCACTTGCAGGTTGAGGATTAACCTCCTCAGGTTAACTTTTGTTTCGATTCAAATTTGCCCGCAACCTGGCAACCTGCTCGCTGTCTTGCCTCAGGGTCAGACGCAGGTGCCTAAACACCGCAAACGGGTCCTTGAAAATCAGCCGCGGGCCGGAAAAGCGCATTACGTCTCTGACCTGTTGCTTGTAGGGAGCCCGATAGCAGTGCACCGGACACCTGGCACAAACTGGTTTCCCGGTGAGGAACAGGCAATGCTCCACTCGCTCGCGGGCGTAGTCCAGTAGCCCCTGACATTCTTGGCAAAGTCCGGCCGTTGTGTCATGCTTCGCATGGCAAAACAGCCCGATCATACTTTCAATGGTTGCCTGTTCCTGTTGGACAAATTTGAGTTGTTTTGTTTTTACTTCCACCCCAAAATTGTAAACCAATTTGTTAATCGCACTTCTATCTTTTCATAGTGAGCACGGTGTCGTCTTACAATAAGACCGATGGAGAAGTAATGATCCTTTTCGCAGCGAATTGATAAAACCGTACGGAAGGAGGCAAGCCCCTTCCGTGCTGTTGAGAACAAAACAAAGGTGTAGGCCAGACGAAACGGCGTTGCAACCGGGTGTTGACGGCTTCTTTTTCCCTCACCCCAACTTATTAAAACGGCGGAGTGATTAACGGCGCACCGTTCTGCCACGTAGACTATTTCGCGCGCGGTCAGCAGGCTACCGAGACAGGTAATTTTGGTGGGTTTAAACCAAAAACGCCCTCCCCATCAGGAGGGCGCGTTAAATTTCTGGAGGGTTACTTCACCATCACTGGCCTGAATTTATACCCATAAACAATCATACCCCGTTCATCACCATCATTGCGGATCTTGCGCGTGACCATCTCGACCGGCATGCCGATGCGCACGGTCTCGTCGCCCAAATCTGTCAATTGGGCAGTCACAACTGCGCCTTCCTTCAACTTTATCATCGCCACAGTATAAGGCGATTGTTCTTCAAAGCCAGCAGGCGCATTCGATATATGGGTGTAGGAATAAACTTCGCCTTGACCGCTAAAGGTAAAGGGGGTTTTAGCTTCGCCGCCGCATTCCGGGCAGACGTCCCGCGGAGGGAAAATTTTTGCGTCGCAGTGAGGGCAGACTTCACCCTGCAGCGCGTATCGTTGTTTTTTAAGTCTCCAATGTCGTGGAACTTCCATGTTAATATCTCCTGTTCGGTCCTATTAGCAAAGACTATAGTCAAAGGAAACTATCAGGAACTATCAAAAAAGCCCCCAACGAGGCAAACTGCCCGGATTAGTACTCAAATCCTATGGGCAATTTTTAGATAAGATGCGTTCTTTAGGTTAAGGGGTTGGTTTTTATTCCATCGCTTAAACCGAACTGGAATTCTTTTTCCGTACTCCAGGCGTTTTCATGGTCCAGACTCAACATGGTCAGGCTGTCAACCTTGAAGGTCCAACGCAGGTCTTTGTTGTTCAAATAATCCTGGCTCTCATCAAACGCACACCACACGCTTCCATCCATTGAGAGAGTGATATGCGGCACCCATGTTCCCGGCTGGTAGAACAAAACTGGATTCTTCCAAAACGGCGCCAGGCTATCCCACAAAATTTTGTGCACCGCCAGCAAGTCTGGAGTGGGGACAATCCGCAGAAAGATTACCGGGTCCTGGTTGGAAAACCTGGTGATGATATCGGTGCGGACCTCCACGGTGGGCAGCCCGGTGCAAACACGATCCAAAACTTTGGTATAGTCTTCTTCGTAACTCTCGGCATACTGCCAGGTAAAATGCGGTTTGGGTCTGCTGTAAGCATGTTGACACCCAAACTTGTTTTCCATCTCGAACCAGATGTCTTCGACAGCCTGGTAATAAGGCTCGGGTAAAATTGACACCAGTGCTTGCATACCAGAATGATATCACGCCTGTTTATCGCATAATCTACAAGATAACCTTTTTTCCAAGGCGTGTTATTATCCTGTTCATGGAAAACAATTCTCCAGTCAAGGGGAAGCAACCCTCGACCTTGAACCATAACCAACCGCCCGATCCATTACCCGGAGAAGCGCTGGCCGAAAAGTTTTGGGTCAGATTTAACCAATTGGGGCTGGCTGCCGGGCTGTTTCGCGCGGCCACTTTGGTAGCGACTGTTGCTGTTATGCTGGTCATGGTCTGGGTGTTGAGGCGTTTCTACGTCAATGTCGATGGCAGTCTGGTGACACAGTTTCAGATCCCCGACCCCGCCCGCGCGTCTGCAGAATCTCAATTCCTCATGCCTCCCCTCAGCGCAGATTCCTCCGCCGGATACGCGCTCCATCGTGATACCGCTGTGGACACAATCCTGCCGGTCCGCAATCGCACTAAGCTCAGCAATTACACCGTCGAACCAGGAGATACCCTGTTTTCCGTTGCCAACCGCTTCGGGCTTAAGCCTGAAACCGTGCTTTGGAGCAATCGCTACAACATTGGCGACGACCCACACATGATATTCCCGGGGCAGGATCTGATTATCATGCCTGTAGATGGCACACTTCACATCTGGAGTGCTGGTGAAGGTCTCAACGGTGTGGCAGAATTTTACGATGTAACCCCGGAAACCATCATCAATTACGCTGGCAATAACCTCAAATTGGCCTCACTCGGCGATCTTTCAAATCCCAACATCGAACCAGGGACGAGGTTGATAATCCCGGGGGGAAAAGGGCAGTACTCCGACTGGCGCATCCCCCGCATCACCCGCGAAGACCCAGCTACAGCGCTCAACGTTGGGCCAGGTGCCTGCCCAAGCCAATATGACGGCGTGTTGGGCACGCTCAATTTTGTCTGGCCGCTGAGCTCACGCAGCCTGTCGGGTTACGATTATGCCCCATCAGCAAACCATTACGGCATTGACATCGGCGGTGCCATCGGCGATCCCGTTTTTGCTGTGGATAACGGCGTGGTGGTCTACGCCGGCTGGAACGACTGGGGCTATGGCAACATGGTGGTCGTTGATCACGGGCAGGGCTGGCAGTCGCTGTATGGACACATGAGCACAGTTGAAGTCAGCTGCGGACAGGAAGTCTACCGAAGTGACCTGGTTGGCACGGTAGGTGAGACTGGCATGGCCGTCGGCCCGCATCTTCACTTTGAACTCCGCAACGACGACTATGGTCGTGTGAACCCCTGGGACTTCTTGCAATGATCCGTTTTTTCAAACCTCTCTTTTTGCTGTTATCCGTACTTTTGCTGGCAGCCTGCAGCGTTCTGGCCCCCAGCGCCACCTTAACTCCCACGCACACGCCAACATCAACCCGCACTCCCACGCCCACATCAACCAGCACGCTCACCCCCACCCCCACCAGCACAGCCACCCCTGTGCCGCCAACGCCCACCGCAACGCTGACGGAGAAAGAACAAGCTGAAATCAGGATTTATAATGCCAGCCTTGCGTATGTGGCTAACACCCCCAAAAGAGCCCTTGAGGTTGCCCGCTCGATCAACTTCACCGAAGGACCCTACGAATCACCAGATAATATGTGTGGTCCGCTGACGGTTGCCATCATGCGCGATAGCGGCTATTTGCCGCCAGAAGCCGATCCCCACGGAATGTGGCTGCTCTGCCCACGCGAAGATAACCCCGAATGCCATGGCTTGCGCATCCTTGAGCGAACCTTTTTCCCTCCCGAACAATACGATTACATACGGGTTTGGGAGAGTGTCGGCCGGTACGACTGGCGGAAAAATCCCTTGCAAGCAGGTGACTGGCTTTATCTTTTCCTTCTAAAAGGCGTTTCGAACTATACCGGCTTTGATCATATGATCGTCGTAACCCGCGTGGACGAACAGGGGCGCGCCTATTCAGTGACCAATATCAATCACGGCGATGGCTTTGTTATCCGGGAAGAATTGCTCTATGACCCCAGACGCCCCGGGCAGGGCTTGTTCTACGAACTCACCGACGACGACTTCAGAAAAGAACTGGGCATGACCGGAACCGCTGGTTTTCTCCTGATTCGTGCCAAAGAACCCACCTTTTTTAACTAAAAACCAGACTCTCTTCATAGGTTGTTAATAAATTTGCATTGGTTGTAAATTAGCATTATAGTTTAACAACTACAAGAGATTAAAAAATCGGGAGGAACTATGGAAAAAGAAGATTTTATTTGGGAACTCTGGCATGTAACCAGGGAATTGCAGCGCAGTCGCTTTGGCCTGTGCCTGGAATTCTGCAAGAAATACGATTTGACGCAGCAGCAAGTGCGCATCCTCCTGCAAATTAAGGCCAACAAATCCACAATCCTGACCGAGCTGGCAGAAGAACTGGATATCAACCCGGGCAATCTGAGCAAGACCTGTAAGTCCCTTGAAGAAAAGGGGTTTATTAAACGTGTTCGTCACCAGGACGATAAACGCGTCTGGACCATCACATTAGCCCCAAAAGGCATTCAGGCTACCGATGAAATCACTGACCACATAGTAAAAGTGTACACAACCTTCTCCAGCAAGCACAAAGACGAAGAATTGAAAAAAATGCTTTCATTGCTCAGGGAGTATGCCCAGTTCTATCATGATTTGATGGAATAGTACTGACTTCCATCAAATCTTCTTCTGCCTCGTGTTAAAATAGAGGCATGCAAGGATATTCAACCGAAGACATTCGTCCATCACCAATAGCCGGCAGCTGGTATCCCGGCGAGCCCACAAAACTGCGAGGGACGCTCGCTGGCTTTCTGGAGCAGGCCAAGTTGCCCGCCTTCAGCGGTCGTGTAAGAGCGCTGATATTGCCTCATGCCGGGTTGATCTACTCGGGTCAGACCGCCGCTTTCGCGCTCAAGTCCATAGAAGGTCAGCACTACAGCCGTGTGATCATTCTCTCGCCCTCTCATCAAGCCTACAGAGGCAACTTGCTCACCAATGCTCACCAGGCCTTCCAGACCCCTCTCGGCACAGTGCCAGTCGATCACGAATCCCTCCAAAACCTGACAGATTCCCTTGCCGCGGCAGGGCTGCTGCTCAACCAGATCCGCAATGACCGTGAGCACGCCATCGAAATTGAGCTGCCCTTTCTGCAGTATCTCCTGCCAGAGGGTTTCAAACTGATCCCCCTGATGATGATGGATCAGACTCTCAGCACAGCAAAAACACTTTCGACCGCATTGAGCGATCTGATCTCCTCCTTTCCGCCAGACCAGCCCACCTTGCTGATCGCCTCCAGCGATCTTTCCCATTTTTATCAACAAGATCAGGCCAACCGTCTCGACCAACGCCTGATCGATAGCCTGCAAAATTTCGATCCGACCCTTTTCTATACACTCAAGTCGACCCACCAGACCGAAGCTTGCGGTTATGGCGCGATGGCAACCGTTCTGCTGACTGCCCAAAAACTCGGCGCCAGCCAGGTTACCATCGCCGATTACCGCACCTCCGCTGCTGTCAGCCAGGATTACAGTTCCGTGGTTGGCTATGTCTCTGCCATAATTTCCGAGGGCAACAATGATTGAGCTCAACCACAACAAATGCTTGCTACTCATCCTACTTATCATGTTGCTCGTAACCAGCCTGGGTGCCTGCACGCCAATTTATGAAGGCAGACCAACAGCCTTCCCGACACAAGCTGCAACCAGCACCCTCGAGCCCAGCCCCACCCTTACCTCCACGCCGGCTCCAACCTCCACGATGACACCAACGCCTACTCTGACCGCAACACCGACGCTGGTTCCCACTCCGACATCAACCTACACGCCCACACCGATTCCAACCAGGCTGGCAAATCTGCCCGTGCTCATGACAGGAAATCAGCTTGTGGACTGGTCTTATTACTACCCTACCCGCAAAGAAAATCGCGAGGACGGCGCTCTCATTAACCTTTCGGGTATGGTCGCTTTCCAGTTGATGGATCGCGGCATCCACAGCGAAACCGTTCGTATCCTGGGTGAAGATGTGACTATTTTCTACCTCCGCGTCCGGCATCAGTTCAACACCACTTTCTCAGAAGTTAAACTGATCCTTACCGGGGTTTACGGCAACAACCTGGATATCCGCAGTCTGCCTGCCGATGGCTCAATTTATATCAGCATCCACTCTCGGCGGGCGACCGACCTGTTCGAACCCTGGAAGCTTCACCAGGAATGGACACTGCCGCCCAACCAGCGCGAACCACTCTTCAACACCCTGCGTCTGGTGGAACTGGAACAATACCTTAAAGACCTGCCGGAACAGGTCATTGTGCTCGCCGATCACCCCGTGATCCTGGAGCGTGACGATTGGAACCAACTTTATCTGGATATGGAGCGCCTCAGCGCCTCAGCTGCCCGCTTTTCACCGTTCTTCGCTTTCAATGAGTTAGACCAAATGACCGGTCAAACCACTATGGCGTTGATCTGGCAAAGTTACCTGGTCGGTGCCGACAATATCCCCGCAGACCAGGTCAATAAAATGGTCTTTTCCGCTGAATACCTTGTCTTCGTCACGCCCTGATCGACGGTGAAGGGATGAGCGCTTTCGCGGAAGTCAGCATCAATCTCAGCCAGATCGATCAAACCTACCATTATTCGATACCCTCAGAACTGCAAAGTCAGGTACAACCAGGCAGCCTGGTTGTGGTTCCTTTTGGCAGGCAGACCGTCCAGGGGGTTGTGCTTGCCTTGTTAGACCAACCAGAGGTCGCTGAAACCAAACCGATCACAGAATTGCTCGCCCCGGATACGCTGCTGGTCAGGCAGCAACTCGACCTGGCACAGTGGCTGGCAGAGCATTTTTACACACCCCTGGGAGCCTGTATTCAGCTGATGATTCCGACCGGGCTATCCCGTCGGGCAGATATCTGCTTAAGTCTTCAAGCAGACCTGCCTCCCGACCTGTCTGCTTTCAGCCAGACCCAGCAGCGCCTGCTCAAGTTGCTCAAAAGCCGCGGCAATCTGCGCGGCGCTCAAATTGACCGCGCCATTCCAAAGGCGGATTGGCGCAGAGGGCTGGAATCACTGCGGTCGCAAGCGCTGATCAAGACCAGCAATGTTCTGCCTCCCCCGCGAATTGCCCCCAAGACTCTGCGCACCGCCGCCCTTTCGATGCCGCCTTCCAGTGTGCCCTTACTCGAAAAAGAGACCCTGGGCAGAACCTCGGTCACACAGCAAAGGCGGGGCAAAGTGCTCGAATTGCTGGCCCGTCAGGCATTTCCACTCGATTTCTCCTGGATTTACGCTGAAACTAGCGCAAATTATGCCGATTTATCCTACTTGGCAGATGCCGGGCTGATCCACTTCAACGAGTCCGAGATCTGGCGAGACCCGCTGGCTGAAATCGAGGTCATCAGCGAAGAAGCCCCCGCGCTCACCAGCGATCAGATCAAAGTCTGGGAAGGCGTGCAGGCCGAGTGGAATCGGACACAACCTAAACCCGTACTTCTGCATGGTGTGACCGGGTCAGGCAAAACCGAGATCTACATGCGCGCGGTGCAGCAGGCACTGGACGCTAACCGACAGTGCCTCGTCCTGGTGCCTGAAATCGCCATGACCCCTCAAACGGTGCGCCGCTATATGGCGCGTTTCCCCAACCAGGTTGGACTCTACCATTCCAAGCTTTCAGAAGGCGAGCGTTATGACACCTGGAGGCGTGCCCGCCAGGGTGACTTGCGAGTCATCATCGGCTCACGCAGCGCGCTTTTTGTGCCACTGCCAGATCTGGGCCTGATCGTGATCGATGAATGCGACAACAGCTCCTATGATGAAAGCGAACGCCCGCCTTTCTACCAGGCAGTACCCACAGCTGAAGCCCTCGCGCGCATCAACCAGGCTAACCTGCTGCTTGGCAGTGCCACTCCGGGGTTGGAGCAGTATTTCAAGGCCCAGCGTGGGGATTGGCTGCTGCTCGAGATGCCCAGACGGGTGCTCGCGCACCGCCAAACACTCGCCAACCAGGCGCTTTCTCTGAAGTTCGAATTACCTGCTATCTCCACTGCTGACGACCTGCTCACCTTTGAACTGCCCAGAGTTGAGGTAGTTGACATGCGCGAAGAGTTGGTTCGCGGCAATACCAGCGTGCTGTCGCGCTCGTTAGAAAACAAACTCGAAAGGGTACTGCGCAAAAATCAGCAGGCTATCCTTTTTCTCAACCGCCGTGGGCGCGCTTCTTACGTTTTTTGCCGCAACTGCGGTTACAGTTTGCGCTGTCCCAATGACGATCAGCCCCTGATCTGGCATGGCAGCCAGAAAGGGTTGCTCTGCCATCTCTGTGGTTACACCCGAAAGATGCCCGCTCAGTGCCCAAACTGCGGCAGCAAACATATCCGCCAGCTGGGCTTGGGTACCGTCAGTCTGGAAGAATTGGTCAAAGAACGCTTTCCTCATGCCCGTTTGCTGCGCTGGGACGCAGACACCACCCGCAACAAAGGCGACCATGAACTGATCCTTTCTCACTTCAGCGCTCACCGGGCAGACATCCTGATTGGCACCCAGATGCTTGCCAAGGGTCTCGATTTACCTCTGGTTACCCTGGTAGGCATTGTGTTGGCTGAGGTTGGTTTGAATCTGCCTGATTATCGTGCCGCTGAGCGCAGCTTCCAGGTGCTCACGCAAGTCAGCGGGCGCGCTGGTCGCAGTCCTCTGGGCGGTGAAGTGGTTATGCAAACCTACCAGCCCGATAATTACGTCATACAGGCCGCCTCACAGCATGATTATGAAGGTTTTTATCGACAAGAGATGGAATATCGCCGTATGTTCGGCTACCCTCCCTTCAACCGTCTGGTTCGTTTGGAATACCGCCACCTTTCCCAACCCAAAGCCGAACAGGAAGCCCGTCAGCTTGCTCCTCTCATCGAAAACCAGATTGAGGCCATGGAGTTGCGTCAAACCGATTTTATCGGGCCCCTCCCGCCTTACTATCCCAGGCTACATGGGCTTTGGCGCTGGCAGATAATTCTGCGCGGACCAAACCCTGAAGTACTCCTGCCCAATTTACCCTTGCGCGGCTGGCAAATCGAGGTTGACCCGCCCAGCCTGTTATAATTTTTCAAACTTAATCTCATCTACATCTCGAAACGGTTTTCCCATTATTATTTTTCGAGGAGTTTTAATGACAGAAGAATATGAAGTCAAAAAGGCGCTCCATTGGTACGATGCCATAACCATGAACGTGGTTTACCTGGCCATCACCCTCCGCTCTCAAACCCTGACGCCTCTGATTGTCCCACTGCTGGTGCAGCAATTTGTCGGCGACGAAACCAAAGGCAGCAGTTATGGCAATTTGCGCCTGGTCTCGCTAATGGTGGCCCTGCTGGTGCAGGCTCTGGCTGGGCAGCTGTCTGACCGCAGCACCTCGCGCTTCGGCAAGCGCCGCCCTTTCATCTTTGTCAGCGGCATTCTTGAGATACTGGCCTTTCTAACCATCGGCGTCATCGCCGGGACAATGCAAGGCATGACCGGATATTATGCGCTCTTCGCTGTCATTATCTTCTCTATGGTTTCTTCCAACATCGGTCATGGTGCCGCCCAGGGCTTTATCCCAGATTTGGTGCCTTCCGAACAGCGCGGTAGATATTCAGCCATCAAAGCCTTCTTCGAGCTGCCTCTGCCCTTAATTATCGTCGCCTTTACCGTCAGCAGGATGGTCAGCGCCGGCAACACCTGGGGAGCGCTCATCTTTATCAGCGTCGTTATGCTGATTGCCGTTGTGCTGACCATGTTCGTTCGCGAAACTCCTCAAAAAGGAACGGCTGAACCCGTCGATTGGGAATCGATCGGTCGCTTAAGCGCAATGACAGTAGCCTTTACTGGCATCATCCTCCTGGTCGGTTGGGGAGTCAGGAGATTGTTACCTTTCATCCACTCTCTTCCAGATAACCAGTCCAAAATCGGTATAACCTTCGTGGGAGTCGTTGGCATGCTGATCGCGGTCGCATTGGGCGTGATTTTTTCAGTCCGCATCAGCCTCGGCAAAGCAGCCAGCAATCGTCCCTCCTTCACCTGGTGGGTGATCAATCGCCTGGCATTCCTGGTCGGTGCCAATAACCTTGCCAGTTTTGTGCTCTACTTCATCCAGGAGAGGTTTCCGCAATATCAGGGCGGTGCGGCTGCTGGTCCGACCTCACGCCTGATGCTGGTGGTGGGGGTCGCGATTTTGATCATCTCTATACCATCCGGCTGGCTGACAGATAAATTCGGTAAGAAGCCTCTGATCTTTATCAGCGGCATTCTGGCCAGTTTGGGAACGCTGCTCGTCATTCTTACACCCAATTTGCCCCTGATCTATGTCGGCGGCGTTCTGATTGGTCTGGCAACCGGTATCTTTTTCGTGGCTAACTGGGCTCTTGGGACCGAACTCGTCCCTCAAAATGAGGCCGGTCGCTGGCTTGGTATCTCCAACCTGGCTGGCGCGGGCGCTGGCGCAATTGGTGCCTACATCGGCGGACCGATTGGGGATGGTGCCGGGTATGTGGTTCTGATGGGGCTTTATGGCTTCCTGTTCCTCTTCTCCACCGTTGCTCTGTTCAAAATTACCCCCACCGGTGAGGGCCCGTCTGCCTCTCCCGCTACAAGCCAATAAAAAACCCCCGGTTAATCCGGGGGTTCTCAATTCTGGTTGAGAAAGCTCGCAAGCAGGCTTGCGATTAATCACCAAACTCGTAGATCAGATCAGCGTTCGCCGTGATCACGATCTGACCAGCTGAAATCGGCACAGACGCCGCGTCTTCGGCCATGCCACCGCCACGGCCGTAGCCAGCCAATGGTTGCACAAAGGAGTTGTTGAAAACGCTTATATTGTGAATTCTGCCCAGGGTCACGCCAGCGGTTTCTGCTACCGCCTCGGCCTTGGCTTCAGCATCCTTTACTGCCAGTTCACGAGCTCTCGCAAACGCGCTCTGGCGATCAGAAATATCGAAGTTGATGCCGTAAATCTGGTTGGCACCAGCGCTCAAGGCGGCATCCAAAATCTCACTCAGGTCGGGCAGCTCACGCACGACGATATAGAGGGTGTTGTCCACGACATAACTGGTGCCGGCAAGGTTGCCATTGTTGTCGTAACGGTTGGTCGAGTAGACGTTAAAATTCGAGGTCTGGATATCTTCCTCCAGCACGCCCATGGCTTCTATCGCGGCGGTGATCGCGGCGGCCTGCCGGTTATTGGCGGTTACCGCCGAGGTTACATCTTCGGCTTCGGTGTGAATGCCTACGTTGATGTAAGCCATATCCGGCACCAGGATAACCTCACCGGTTCCGGTGACCGCGAGCGTACGCAGGCTGACGGCAGATTCCGATGGGGTCAGGGTATTTTGTGCGTTCGCCGGGGGTAATGCCTGACAAGCACCAACGATCAGGCTGACAAGTAACAGAACAGGAAGTGCATAGGTTAATGATTTATTTTTCATTTTTTTCTCCTTGTAAATCTTCTTTCACCCTATAGACGCACAGCCATTTCATTTTGTTCCACCTTCAAGCCTGTTCATAGTTATAATAGATTCATGATTTGGTTTTCCTCATTCCCACCGGAGACGCCATGCCTGTAAACTACGCCTCTGTTGAAGCAAACGCCAGCCGTTATGCCCAACAGGCCCAAGACTGGTTGGTCGAGAGCAGAAAAACAGCCAACCAACTCGAGCGACTTTTTTGTCAGGCCTGCTCAGACCCGCAGCGGCTGCGCCAGATAATCGACCTGGCGCAAGAAAACCTGCCCAAACTTTATCTGGCTAAGCCGCTGCAGGAAGACCCACTGGTTGGTTTCCCTCTGCCGGCCTTGCCCGTCAGTTACACTCTGCTGACGGCTGACGGCTCGCAAATTGTGCCCAGCCGCCATCGCGCGCTCCAGTTCGGACTGATCAATATCGGCATCCTGACCGTGCGCTTTGGCACCGGGCAGCCTCCGGTGATCAAGCTGATATCAGAACTAATCGATCATGTCGACACTTTCCGTGATGACGGCTCGCTGATCAGCGATGACGACATCGCCCTGATTCGCGACCTGCGGGAGCGCGCCTTCGTTCGGCAGGAGATCAGCCCCGACCTTCCCCGTCCAGTTTTGACCGTCACTGACGGCCCGCTGGACATCTTTTATCGCAGCGACATTCAGGGCAAAAAGGCACAAAGCGCCCAAAAAGAAGTCTACCAACTCGACCAGCAACTGGAGCAGGACGGTATTCTGAGCGCTGGTTACATCGACAAGCCCGGTTCAGCCATGCTGCATAATATGCTCGATGTTTTTAACCAGATGCAGGGAGATAGTCCACTTCAGCACACGTCAAGAACCATCCGCGTCAGCGATCGCCTCCTGCTGGCAGACCGGATCGCACCGGGAGAGCGCTCAGCCCTGTTCGAAATCATTTCCAAAAGGCGCGAAGACACTGGCAGGCGCCTGCGGGTGGCTTTCTTCTACCTCAATGTCAGCAACACGCCATCCCATCCCTGGTTGGCAAGGGTCGAAATCCCCTATTGGATCGCTCAACAACCAGATTTGGTCGCCCTGATCCATGCCGCCCTTTATCATGATGCCCAGGTGCTTGATTCTCATCCCTACCCCTATTCACTCCACCGCGCTCACGAGCTGGCGCTGGTTCAGCAGGCTGAATACGAAGAGATCGAAAACCTGCTCCTATCCAAATTTTCGAAAGCAGGCACCATCACTGCTTATCGGTCAAACAAAGACTTTTTGAAAGGTTTAAAATGAGCGAAACACAACAAAGCATCCCCATCGGCAAGCTCTTGCGAGCTGAAAATGGCAGTTTTGTCGCTGGCTGCCGTGTGCGCGAGCTGGACACCCCTGCCCTGGGCTCGCTGGTTAAGGTTAAACTGGAAGATCAGAGCGATATCTACGGTCTGATCACCAATATCCTGATCAATGATGACAGTCTTGTTCGCCAACTGGTCTCGGGGGTCAGCATCCCCACCGAATATACCGCCGACAATCGCTATAACCGCAATTTACCGGTTGAAATCCATGTTCTGACGGTCGGTTACGCCCAAAACGGGCAAATCTCCCATCGCCTACCGCCCCGTCCGCCGCTCAGCCTCGATGAACTGCATCTGTGTGATGAGAAAGAGGTCCGCTGTTTCACCGCGCACAACGATCAGGCCTATTTACGCCACATCCTGCGTCTGCTCGACCAACCTGTGGAAGAATTGCTTGCCGCCCATCTGCGTCAGGCCAAAAAAGCACACGAAACACAAGACAACCCCTCCTGGTACGAACAGGCCTGCCAGAAACTGATCACCCTTCTCCGCGATGACTACCAGCGCCTCACCACTGTGCTGGATGTTTTGACCGAACTGGAGCACGAATAAAATGGAAAACCTGACCCAATCCGCACTCGACCCCACGTTCCCCATCGGCTTTGTAATTGGCGGCGGTCTGGAGGCCAACCTTCAGGTACGCCTGACCGTTTCTCCCCAGTTGGTGCAGGAAGGTGCCTTTGTAGTCATCAATAGCAACAACTGGCGTTTCTACGGACTGGTAACCGACCTGCGGCTGATGGCAATTGACGAGCAATATGCCAGCCAGCTCAATTCACAGAGATTCGCGCCTCACCTCGCCGAATACCTCAACAGTCAGACGCTCTACACCAATCTGGCTGTCATGCCCGTCCTGATGATGGAAAAAGGCCCTGAGCCTGGTTCGCCCCAGTATCAGGACTGGCGCCGAGAACACACCGAAGAGTCAGCTCCGATTACGGTCAAGACCATCCCAAATCATCACGCGCCCGTGAAACTCGCCGACCAGGCCGATATCGCCGAAATCTTCGGCGAAGAGAATAATAATGAGATTTTCCGTGTGGGCAGCACCCGCGAGCAGGGGCATTCGGTCTGCCTCAAATTGGACAAATTCGTCCAGCGTTCCTCGGGCATTTTTGGCACCACCGGGTCGGGCAAATCCTTCCTGGCGCGCATGATCCTTGCCGGCTTGATCCACGCCAACCACGCTTCCACGCTCATTTTTGACATGCACAATGAGTACGGGCCTGATACCACTTCCTCAGATACCGGCAATCCCGTTTTCGGGCTGAAGGGCAAATTCAGCAGTAAGGTTCGGTTGGTTGGATTGGGTGCCGGTTCCAGTTTCAAGAACCTCCAGCCCGATTTCACCCTCGAAATCAGCCATAGCGACATTACCGTGGAAGACGCGCTCAAGCTCTCCCAGGCTCTCAACCTCAAGGAGACCAGCGCCACCACGC
>Ga0172382_10002841_pt1 | contig 28173 bp, 27 predicted proteins | sample Leawel138RmetaG_FD_122245 | JGI IMG/M metagenome (GOLD analysis project Ga0172382, IMG submission 122245) | Leachate microbial communities from a municipal landfill in Southern Ontario, Canada - Leachate well 138R metaG | ecosystem: Engineered > Solid waste > Landfill > Unclassified | place...
CGATGATATTTTTACCGAAGGCCCCCTAGCCCATTTGAATTCAGCATTCAGTAAAACCATGAGCTCCCTGCATCGCAGCAATGAACCCGTCATGATTATTTTGTTTGCCCTGCATATCCTGGCTATTATTTATTATCGGGTTTTTAAAAAACAGGATCTGGTGGCAACCATGGTTTCAGGTAAAACCCAAATTCTGCTGCCACAAGCGCAAAACTTCAAAAGTGCGGCAGACGATCTGCAAGTTCGCATTATGGGCTTGCTTACCCTGGCGGCCACGTCCGGTTTTGTTTATTGGATAAGCACGCTAGGCGCAAGCAGCAGCGGTTCCTTCTATTAACCGTTTAAACCCCTGCACGGTTACACAATTTCTTCGGCTATAAAGCACAAAAAACCGGACAAAAGTCCGGTTTTTTGTGCTTGAGTTAAAAGACCAGAAAAACACCCGATCTTTTGGTTTGGCTAATCGCAAACAGCTGCCTATGCGCCATTTTCATGCCAATAAGCCTGTTTAATCTTTACGGTAAGAATCGTGGCAGGATTTACAGCTTTGACCGGCTTTACCGAAAGCCGCTTTCAACTGGGCCAAGTCTGCGCTATCGGCAGCGGTAGACAGGTTTTGAATGGCAACCTTGAAATTTTCACGTTTTTCATCAAAGCCTTTGGTATCTGTCCAGACTTCAGACTTGGAATCGCCCCCTTCAAAACCGGGACCAAAAGCCCCCCAAGGCAAGGCCGCCAGTGTATTCAACAGCGCCACGTTTTCTTTAATGGCTTCTGCATCGTAAGGGGCTTCACCTTTGATAACAGGCACCATTCTGCCAAAATGGGAAGCCATCAAAACTTTGGCTGACTGACGATATTTAACCGCATCTTCAGGTTTGGCAAACTGTGCATTGGCCGCAGCAGAAAACAGGGTGGTACAGGCCAAGGCCAAAACCGTAATTTGCTTTTTCATTCATTTACTCCTGGTTGTGAAACAATTATTACAAATGGTATTCCGAAATGTGTTTCAAACCAATTACAAAATCCCATAAAAAATCAATGCATGACATAAATCATGCATTGATTTTTTAAAAACAGTGTATAAATTTTGGTTTATATTTAAAACAGCTATCTCTGAAACCCAATATACTTAGCCAACCTTGCGGGCCAACTCGGCTGCCAGGCCAATATATGAGCGAGGGGTCATAGCCAGCAGGCGCTGCTTGGGTTCTGCCGGCAAATCAAGGTTGGCAATAAACTCGCGCAAGGCTTCCTGGTTAATGCCACGGCCACGGGTAAGCGCTTTTAGCTGTTCATAAGGCTGTGGCAAGCCATAGCGGCGCATAACGGTTTGCACAGGCTCGGCCAGCACTTCCCAGCAGGCATCAATATCGGCATCAATGACGCCTGTATTAATTTCCAGTTTGCCCAGGCCTTTCAGGCATGAATCCCATGCCACCATGCAATAACCCAGGGCAACACCCAGATTACGCAAAACGGTAGAATCGGTCAGATCACGCTGCCAGCGAGAAACAGGCAGTTTTTCTGACAGATGACGCAACACGGCATTGGCCAGGCCAATATTACCTTCAGAGTTTTCAAAATCGATGGGGTTTACTTTATGTGGCATGGTTGAAGAACCCACTTCACCCTCTTTAAGGCGTTGCTTGAAGTAGCCCAAAGCAATGTAACCCCAAATATCACGATTCAGGTCAAGGATAATCGTGTTGGCGCGACCAATGGCATCAAACAGGGCTGACATCCAATCATGCGGCTCAATCTGTATGGTGTGCTCGTTTTGGGTCAGGCCCAGTTTGTTCAGGAGGCCCTTGCTAAGCGCCGGCCAATTGATGTCAGGATAGGCTGATAAATGAGCGTTGTAATTGCCTGTTGCGCCATTGAGTTTTGCCAGCGGCTCTACAGCAGCTACCGCAGCGATCGCATTCTTCAGGCGGGCGGCAACGTTGGCAAACTCTTTGCCCATGGTGGTTGGGCTGGCTGGCTGGCCGTGTGTCCTGGACAGCAAGGGTTGGTCGGCAAACAGATTGGCATAGCGAACCAGTTCAGCCAGCACATCGTTAAGACGTGGCAATACAACATTGTTACGTACTCGGCTAAGCATCAGGGCATGTGAAGTATTGTTGATATCTTCAGAGGTACAGGCAAAGTGAATAAATTCAGCCGCCTTGGCCAGCTCTTCGTCACCCGCCACTTTTTCTTTCAGGAAATACTCAACCGCCTTGACGTCATGGTTGGTTATCCGTTCAATTTCTTTAATACGCTCGGCATCAGCTTCGGTAAAGTTTTCAACCAGACTGCCCAGTTTTTGTCTGGCCTGTGCCGAAAAAGGCGCCAGTTCTGGCAAGCCGGCATCTGACAGGGCAATTAGCCAGGAGACCTCGACTTCGACACGGTGAGCCATAAAGCCGGCTTCGGACAGATATTCACGCAAGGCATTGCCACGTGAGGCATAACGGCCGTCTAACGGAGACAAGGCATTAAGCGTACTGAGTTGATCTGCAATTTTCATAGTTAAGAAAAGATAATAATAAAGAAATTAATAAATTATGCCGCCACCAAGACAGACATCACCCTCATAAAGAACGGCGGATTGCCCGGGGGTAACTGCCCATTGTGGCTGTTCAAACGATAAGCTCATGCGTTCATGGTTGCCGGTAACAAGGCGGCAACTGGCATCTGCCTGGCGGTAACGGGTCTTGGCACCGTACACCCCCAGTTCAGGTGCATGGCCAGCTACCCAGCTAAGATCTTCGGCATGCAGCTCGGATGACAGCAGCCAGGGATGGTCATGTCCAGCAACGACATAAAGAATATTATTGGCCAGATCCTTACGGGCCACATACCAGGCGTCAGCCGTGCCATCCGCCTGCTGACGCCCCTTGACGCCGCCAATACCCAGACCCTTGCGTTGCCCAAGCGTATAGAAGGCAAGGCCATAGTGCTTGCCTATTTCCTGGCCATCATCGGTAAGAATAGGGCCAGGCTGGGTGGGCAAATAACGGTTCAGAAACTCACGAAAAGGACGCTCTCCGATAAAACAGATACCGGTAGAATCTTTTTTGGCCGCATTGGGCAACTTCAATTCATGGGCTATACGCCGGACTTCTGATTTTTCGATCTCTCCCAGGGGAAAGATGGCCTTGGACAATTGCGCCTGATTCAGGCGGTGCAGGAAGTAACTTTGGTCTTTGGCCGGATCCAGGCCCTTGAGAAGCTGGAATTGCGTATTGCCGTTATGGTTGACTGAACGCACCCGCGCATAATGCCCGGTGGCAATATATTCTGCCCCAAGCTTCATGGCATGGTCTAAAAACGCCTTGAATTTGATTTCGGCATTGCACAGTACATCGGGGTTAGGGGTGCGGCCGGCCGAATATTCACGCAGGAATTCAGAGAAAACCCGGTCTTTATATTCAGCCGAAAAATTGACCGCTTCTATATCGACCCCAACCAGATCGGCGACGCTGGCTGCGTCAAGCCAGTCCTGACGGGATGAACAATACTCTGAGTCGTCATCGTCTTCCCAGTTTTTCATGAAAAGACCAACAACATCATAGCCCTGCTGCTTGAGCAGCCAGGCACTTACCGAGGAGTCGACCCCTCCGGACATGCCAATAACAACGCGTGGTTTTGATGATTTCTGATTCATCCCGCTATTTTACGTGATGAATCATCATTTTAGGGCTTAAGTACTTAATACATCATCAACTACTTCAATCCAGTGCCTGACCGGTGTAGAAGTGCCGCTTTGCAAATGGGACATGCAGCCCATGTTGGCGGTAATAATCATATTCACCTGCCCGGCACTGCCAATTGCGGCCAGCTTGCGGTCACGCAATGGCAAGGCAATCTCAGGTTGCAACAGTGAATAGGTGCCAGCGGCACCACAACACAAATTGGACTCGCCAAAAACCGCCAGGGTGAAACCCAATTCGGTGAGCATTTTTTCGGTAAGTGCCCGTAATCCCTGCCAGTGCTGCAAAGTGCAGGGCGGATGAAAAGCCACCTTAGCCGGCAATTTATGTTGAAGTTTTTCCCTTAACCCGGTGGCATGAGGCGCCAATATCTCGGCGAGGTCCTTGACGTGCTCAACAAGATAATGCGCTTTTTCCAGATAGACGGGATCATGCCGCAAATGAAATGGGTATTTCTTGACAAATGCACCGCAACCCGATGCATTCATGACAATAGCCTCTATTTTTCCGGTTTTCAGCAATGGGACCCAAGTATCAATATTATGGCGCATCTGCTGCAGGGAAGACTGGGTTTCATCCAGATGAAAATTGACGGCACCACAGCATGCCCTGCCCTTCAAGTCGTAGGCGGAAATACCCACCGCATCCAGCACCCGAATGCTTGCCGCATCAATCGAGGGCATCAAGTCGGGCTGGACACACCCCATTGGAAGCAGAACCTTGCGTACATGCCCGGTGGCAGGAAGCCGGCCCGCCGCACGGGCCGCTGGCAATTTGCCGGCCAGCCTTTCTGGCAAAACAGCACGGAAAACCCGCCCGGCACGAACTGACAGGCCAAACAAAGGTGAATTCAATCCTTTGGCCAACATTTTTCGCTTCAGGTTATCTGAAAAACGGCGTTTGACCTTTTCATCAATAAGTTCACGGCCGATCTCAAGCAACTTTCCATATTCAACCCCCGATGGGCAGGTTGTTTCGCAATTATGGCAAGTCAGGCATCGATCCAGATGGGTTTGCGAAACGGCGGTTGGCGCCTGCCCTTCCACCATTTCCTTAATCAGGTAAATCCGCCCCCTTGGGCTATCCAGTTCATCACCCAGAATCTGGTAGCTTGGACAGGTTGCCAGACAAAATCCGCAGTGCACACACTTTCGCAAGATTTCGTCAATCACCTTGCCATCCGGACTGTCCTTGGCCCATTGTGCTAAATTAGTTTGCATGCTTTTGACTCACAGATTTTTAATTAAGCGATCCGGATTGAAGATACCCCGGGGATCAAGTGCATTTTTAAGGCGCCGGGTAATCGCCTCAATATTTGTCCTGTACGGATGAAAAACACCGTCAGCAGGAATGGCATCAGGACCGGAATAACGAAACAAGGTTGCATGCCCACCCAGTTGTTGGGCATTATGCCTGACATGCCTTGTATCCTGGACCTGTCTCAACCAACGCTGGCCGCCGCCCCACTCAAGCAACGGAATGGCCTCATTCATTTTTCCGGCCAGAGGGGGTACGGCAACCCGCCAAATCATTGAATCATTGAAAAACGGGTGTGATTGCTCTCGCAATGAAAGCCAGAAAGCCCGGGCATCCGTATCGCCAAGTTCATCGCCTGGCAGTTGGGCTTTAGCCTGTGACACAGCCACCTCAGAGCCGGACAGCCGCATATATATATGTCCGTTTTTCCCATCTTCGGGCACCCATGAACTGGCGCTGATACACAGGGAACGTGCATGTACCTGACGGAAAATCTCCAGGGCCTGGTTAATCGTACAGGCATGCCTGAGTGTTTTCTCACCTAATGGCTTGGGCAAGACCTTGAAGGATATTTCCATTAATGGCCCGAATATACCTAAAGACCCCACCAACAGCCTTGAAACATCATAGCCAGCCACATTTTTCATGACCTGCCCGCCAAAGCGCAGCAAGCGTCCTTCGGCATTCATCATCCTGGTTCCCAGCACAAAATCAGCGGTTGCGCCTGCCGACATCCGTCTTGGACCAGCCAACCCGGTGGCAATGGCACCGCCTATGGTTGCCTTAGGCCCAAAATGGGGCGGTTCCCATGGCAACATCTGGTTCTGTTCATCCAACAGTTTTTCTATTTCCTGCAAAGTCGTGCCGCAAGCAGCCGTCATGACCAGTTCTGAAGGCTCGTATTCGATCACCCCTTTATAAGCCGTCACATCCAGCGGGATCATGTTTTCAGACGTGATAGAGGATGGATTCCCATAGAAGCCCTTGCTTCCACTGCCTTTTACCAGCACACGCTTGTGCGAGGCAGCGGCAGCAACCACCTGCTCACTGAGTTCATTCAAAACAAATGACATAATTCTAAAATCGCTCTAATTCAGGAAATTTGATTTGACCCGCATGAACATGCATTTTTCCATATTCGGCACAGCGGTTCAGGGTAGGAATCTGTTTGGTCGGGTTCAATAACTCTTCTGGATCAAAGGCACGTTTTATGGCCATGAAAGCATCCAGTTCCTCACGGGTAAACTGGGAACACATCTGATTGATTTTTTCAAGTCCAACGCCATGCTCCCCGGTAATCGTGCCACCCACCTTGATGCACAATTCCAGAATTTCAGCACCAAAATCCTCGGCACGGCGAACTTCATCAGGGTTATTCGCATCAAACAGGATAAGCGGATGCAGGTTACCGTCGCCAGCGTGAAACACATTGGCGCAACGCAAGCCGTACTTGCTTTCCATCTCGGCCATTTGCGTTAATACGTTGGCAATCTGCTTGCGGGGAATGGTACCATCCATGCAGTAATAATCAGGAGACACACGTCCGGCGGCCGGAAAAGCATTTTTACGGCCAGCCCAAAAAAGCAGGCGTTCTTGCTCATTGGCTGACACCTGCAAGCGCACGGCCCCCGCCTTTTCAAAAACGGCCTTCATGCGTTGGATTTCATCTTCCACTTCCTGACGGGTACCATCTGATTCGCACAGTAAAATGGCTTGGGCATTCAGGTCATAACCCGCCTTCACAAAGGGCTCAACCATTTGCGTGGCCCGCTGGTCCATCATTTCCAGGCCGGCAGGTATAATGCCCGCCGCGATAATCTCCCTGACGGCATCACCAGCAGCCTTGATCGAATCAAAACTGGCCATAATGACGGTCGCGGCCTCTGGCTTGGGAATCAGTTTTACCGTTGCTTCGGTAACAATACCTAGCATGCCTTCGGAACCGATAAATACCGATAGCAGGTTCAAACCGGTAGAATCCGGAGCGGCAGAACCCAGCTCAACAATGTCACCGTCTATGGTAATTATGCGGACACGCATGACATTGTGCACGGTTAGCCCATATTTAAGGCAATGAACGCCCCCGGCATTTTCGGCAATGTTGCCACCGATTGAACAGGCAATCTGACTGGAAGGGTCTGGCGCATAATACAGGCCATATTGGGCCACGGCTTCTGAAATCGCCAGATTCCGCACACCGGGCTCCACCACTGCAGTGGCGGCAACGGGGTCTATATGACGAATTTTATTCAGTTTGGAGACGCCTAGCAAAACCCCCTGTGAGTGCGGTGTTGCCCCGCCCGACAGCCCGGTTCCCGCTCCTCGGGGAACCACCGGCACGGCATGTTTCTTGCAGGTTTTCAGGACATGGATAATTTGGGCTTCGTTTTCGGGTAAAACGACAATCGCCGGCATTTCCTTGAACAGGGTCAGGCCATCACATTCGAATGGTTTTTTTTCTTCAGGCCTGCTTAAAATGCAGTGAGATGGCAGCACGCTCTCCAGTTCGGCAATTAATTCTGAAAAACCATTTAATGCTGCTGCCGGTTCTTGTTGTGCCATCATGTCCTTTTTCCTTCATTCCAGATCTTTTCTTGTCTGCTTGCTGTTGCAGTCAAGTATACCTATCTGTATGAAGGATGACACACCGAAGTAACCCTAATAACGGCAGGTTATCCGGCTAAATCACAAGCAAATACGGACCACAAAGGGCTACTAAGCCCGTATCTGTTTCACGATGCAAGTTTTAGTTATCATTTTCCGCAGCAATGGCCCGGCGCACTTTGACCGCCTGTGCCAGTCGCTCCAGCACCTGGACTGATGTATCCCAATCGATACAGCCATCGGTAATGCTTTGACCATACACCAGCTCCTGACCTTCAACCAGATCCTGGCGTCCGCCAACCAAATTGCTTTCAATCATGACACCAAAAATACGCTGGTCTCCGGCTTCCATCTGCTGGGCGATGTCATCCATGACCATAGGCTGGTTTTCGGGCTTCTTGCTACTGTTGGCATGACTGGCATCAATCATGATTTTGGCTGACAGACCGGCTTTACCCAGTTGTTCTGAGGAATCATTAATGCTTTGCGCATCATAGTTGGGCGCTTTCCCACCACGTAAAATCAGGTGACAATCGTCATTGCCAAGCGTTGATACAATCGCAGAATGACCGCCTTTGGTTACCGACAAGAAATGATGGGATTGAGAAGCCGCCTTGATGGCATCAATGGCGATTTTAATATTGCCATCGGTGCCGTTCTTGAAACCAACGGGGCAGGAAAGGCCGGACGCCAATTCACGGTGCACCTGACTTTCGGTGGTACGGGCACCAATAGCCCCCCAAGAAACCAGATCGGCAATATACTGGGGTGTAATCATATCCAGAAATTCGCAACCGGCCGGCACGCCTTCGTCATTAACGGCCAGCAACAATTGACGGGCAAGACGCAACCCTTTGTTGATATTGAAGCTGCCATCAAGCCCAGGATCGTTAATCAAACCTTTCCAGCCAACGGTTGTACGTGGTTTCTCAAAATACACCCGCATGATAATTTCAAGCTCATCTTTAAAGCGCTCCCGCTCCGCTTTCAGGCGTTTCACATATTCGAGCGCAGCTTTGGGGTCATGAATTGAACAGGGGCCAATCACCACAACCATCCGGTCATCTTCACCATGAATGATTTTATGGACGGCATCACGTGTTTCATGAACCACATTTGAAATTTTGGTGGTACACGGGAACTCGCGCATCAGGTGGGATGGAGGACTTAATTCTTTAATTTCTCGAATGCGTAAATCATCTGTATTGTATGACACGGTTAACTCCAGGTTTTTGAATGCTTGCGTTTATGGCGATATATATACAAAAAGCCGCCAGGTTCTCTGGCGGCTTTTTAGGGATTTGGCTATTTTTACTGCGTAAGCTGTGTCCTTCTCTCCGCCCAAGGCTTTGAAAAACTAAAATAAAAGAAATAAAAAGACACAGATAAATACTTCATGATATTTATATCCTAGCACAGCTTTTTTTAAAAATAAGCCGATTTGCCGCAATGCAATAAAAATAATCGAAAGATGTTCTTAATGCACCACAATCACATAAAGACTCAGGCCGTACCGCCAACGGTCAGGCCATCCATACGAATAGTGGGCATGCCTACACCCACTGGCACGCTTTGGCCTTCCTTGCCACAAGTACCCACACCCGAATCCAGTGACAGGTCATTGCCAATCATGGAGACTTTATTCATAGCATCGGGACCATTGCCAATTAATGTGGCACCTTTCACAGGATGCGTGATTTTGCCGTTTTTAATCAAATAGGCTTCAGACGTGGAGAAAACAAATTTCCCACTGGTAATATCCACTTGACCACCACCAAAATTAACCGCATAAAGACCGTTTTTAACTGATGCAATTATTTCCTGCGGATCTTCTTTGCCTGCCAGCATGAAGGTATTGGTCATGCGTGGCATGGGCAGATGGGCGAAGGACTCACGTCGGCCGTTACCCGTTACCGGGGTTTTCATTAAACGGGCATTCAGGGAGTCTTGCATATAACCGCGTAAGATGCCATCTTCAATCAGTACATTGCGCTGGGTGGGATTGCCTTCATCGTCTATATTCAGTGAGCCACGGCGATCCTGGATGGTGCCGTCATCAATCACCGTAACGCCTTTGGAAGCCACTCGCTCGCCAATACGGCCAGAAAACACGCTGGAGCCCTTGCGGTTAAAGTCGCCTTCCAGGCCATGCCCTACTGCCTCATGCAACAGAATGCCCGGCCAGCCTGAGCCCAACACCACCGTCATTTCGCCCGCAGGTGCCGGACGGGCCTCAAGATTAGTGAGGGCCTCATGAACCGCCTTGTCAACATAAGACTGTAACAACTCGTCTGAAAAATAATTCAGCCCCAAACGACCACCACCACCGGCATGTCCCATTTCACGGCGGCCGTTGCGTTCTGCCAGTACCGTTAAGGACAAACGCACCAAAGGACGCACATCGGCAACCAGCCGGCCATCACTGCCGGCAATCAGCACGACATCATATTCAGCGCCCAAACCGGCCATGACCTGTATCACATGCGGGTCTTTGGCACGGGCCATTTTTTCAATCCGCTCCAACAGGTTAACCTTGTCGGTGGCCGATAAAGTGGCCAACGGATCAACCCCCTTATACAGATCATGGGGACGATTTTCACCCGCCAGGACCTTGGATTTGCCTGCCCCTTGCCGGGCAATGGTCTTGACGGTTTTAGCCGAAGACAGCAAAGCCTCGGGGGACAGGACGTCGGAATACGCAAAGGCTGTTTTTTCGCCTGAAACAGCGCGAACGCCCACACCTTGTGAAATAGAAAAGCTGCCGGTTTTGACAATGCTTTCCTCTAGGCTCCAGCTTTCGCTGCGCGTATATTGGAAATAAAGATCGGCATAGTCAACCTTATGAGTGAAAATTTCACCCAAGGCACTGGCCAGATGCCCTTCGTGCAGATCCCAGGGATCAAGCAGAAGTGATTTGGCGGTTGACAGGCTTAGCATATCAGAATCAATTACGTTCATTTTTTTCAATGTCAAAATTTATTGTCCGCACCTGTCCGTTTTGTCCGGGGAACCCGTCAAAAACAGATGCAGTCAGGAAAGGCATTACCTGTGTCAGGCTGACTTTATTGGAATCGGCCAGAACAGTCGCCTGATAGACTTCAGCACTGCTGTTATTCAAGTCACGGATCGAAACGTGTAACTGGTATCGATTATAACTGGTCTGCACATAACGGTACTGTGGCGCCATGGCAAAACCGATTCCACTGTAAAAGGGATGATGGTACCCCCAACCCCAGCCAAAATTAAAGGTGGGATAGAAGAACGGATCATAAAACGGATCATTTTCCCGTACCATTTGCTGGCGACTTTGCACGCCATAATCAAAAGAAACCGTGAAACGGGCCTGTTGACGGCCCACAGCTTCAACCAACCCGGTTTTCCACATCTGATTACGCAACAAATTCACATAGCTGGTTTTTTCAAGGTTTTGCCCGCTATTCACATCAAAACGATAAAGCTGCCCTTGTGCATTGGCCGGCCATTGCTGGAAAGAAGTGGTTTGGGTGGTGAATCTTTGCGTTGTTGAACAGGCTGTCAGCAACAGCAAAGAAGCGACCATCAAGAAAGTGCGCAAGCTTGGCTTTGAAAAGACAGTATTCATGATACAGAGCTCTGGGGTTACGGTTAATTCCCATTGACTGGGTATATGATGCATTGTGACACACAAGCGATGATTATTATTTTAAAGCATTTAAAACATCTATAATTAGTCGCGTTAATCAGGATAATTTTTATTGCCATGCCGTCAAATACACCAACAACCATACACCGTCGTGACTATCATGAATACCCTTTCAACATTGCAAATGTTGCATTGCATTTCGATCTTCACGAAACCGCCACCCGCATCACCAGCACCCTTTCGGTCAGCAGCAAAGAAAGCCAGCCTGCCGATCTGGTCCTGAACGGAGAAGACATCAAGCTGGTTTCCGTTTCCATTAATGGTGAAACACTTGACGAACACCAGTATTCACTAAACGAACAAACCCTGGTGGTACCTGCACGGCAAGGACAGTTTGAACTAAGCATTGTGTCCGAGTGCAATCCCCAGGAAAACAGCACCCTGATGGGCTTGTATGTATCAGGCAACAGCTTTTTCACCCAGTGTGAAGCCGAAGGCTTCCGGCGCATCACCTTTTTCCCTGACCGCCCGGATGTCATGAGTATCTACACCGTGACCATTTGTGCCGACAAAACCCGTTACCCCTACCTGCTTTCCAATGGCAACCTGTGCGCCAGTACAGACCTGCCCAACGGACGCCACCAGGTCACCTGGGAAGACCCGTTTCGCAAACCCAGCTATCTGTTTGCCCTGGTTGCCGGCGACTTTGATATTCGTGAAAAACAGGCCACCACACAAAGCGGCCGTGAAGTCCTGTTGCAGGTTTATAGCGACAAAGGCTCGGGACACCAAACCGAATGGGCCCTTGAATCGCTGGAAAACGCGATGAAATGGGATGAAACACGCTTTGGCCTTGAACTGGACCTTAACCGTTTCATGATTGTGGCTGTACGTGATTTCAATATGGGCGCCATGGAAAACAAAGGGCTTAACATTTTCAATGCCGCCTATGTCCTGGCCGACCCCAATACCGCCACCGATGCCAATTATGAAGGCATTGAATCGGTCATTGGCCACGAATACTTTCATAACTGGACCGGCAACCGCATCACCTGCCGCGACTGGTTCCAGCTTAGCCTGAAAGAAGGACTCACGGTTTTCCGCGACCAGGAATTCTCTGCCGATATGATGGCCAGAAACCTGGATGCCGCAGCAGCCACCAGTGCCCGTGCCATTAAACGTATTGACGATGTGACCCGTTTAAGAACCGCCCAGTTCCCCGAAGACGCCGGCCCCATGGCTCACCCCATCCGCCCGGAAAGTTATCAGGAAATCGCCAATTTTTACACGGCCACCATTTACGAAAAAGGCGCAGAAGTGATTCGCATGCAGCACACCCTGCTGGGTGAAGCAGGTTTTCGTGCCGGCATGGATGAATACTTCCGTCGTCATGATGGCCAGGCCGTCACCTGTGATGACTTCATCAATATCATGGAATCGGTTTACACCCAACGCAACCCGGGCAAAGACCTGGCCCTGTTCAGGAACTGGTATTCACAGGCCGGCACACCCCGTGTAACCGTTCAACTTAACTATGATGAAGCGCAACAGCGCTGCTCGGTTACCCTGTCACAAAGCTGCGCACCGGTTGGGGTTGAAAAACTGCAAGACGGCTTTATCAAGAAACCCTTCCATATTCCCTTTGCTATGGGTTTCATCAGCCAGTCTGGCCAGCCGCTCACGCTGCAATTTGAAGGCCGCCCACAAACCACTGTTTTGCTTGAACTAAAAGAAGAAAGCCAGACCTGGCACTTTGACCAGATTGCCGAACGACCCATTCCCTCATTACTGCGCGATTTTTCAGCACCGGTCATTGTGGATTATTCCTGGAACCAACAGGAACTGGCGATTTTGTGCGCCCATGACAGCAATCCTTTTGCACGCTGGGAAGCCGTACAGGCACTCAGCTCAAATGAGTTGCTGCGCATTGCCGCCCTCCTGGCGCAGGGCGAACAGCCGGAACTGGATCCAGTCCTGCTGCAAGTGTGGAAAACCAACCTGACTGACCCGAGCCTGGATGCCGGTTATCGCGCCTGGTTACTGACCCTGCCTTCGGAAAAAGTCCTTGCCGAGCGCATGACACCGATTGAACCCGTGGCTATCGCCCGGGCTCGCGATTTTGTTCGTGAAAAACTGGCCAATGGCCTGCTGGATTTATGGCAGCAAACCCTTGGCCAGAATGAAACCCCCGGACATTACAGCCCCGATGCCATCAGCGCGGGCCGTCGCAGCCTGAAAAACCTGGCACTCGCCTATTTATTGTCTATCCAGAACCCGTCAGCCATCCAGGCCGCCTTTGCACAATACCAGAATGCCAGTAACATGACTGACCGTCTTGGTGCGCTTTCCGCACTGGTCAGCCATTATGAAGGCGATGAACGTGATGAGGCCCTGGCCCAATTTTATGAACAATGGCAACACGACCCGCTGGTTGTCGACAAATGGTTTGCCCTGCAGGCCAATGCCCGCCATACCACGGCACAAACCATTCTGGGCCTGATGGCTCACCCGGCCTTTAACCTGCGCAATCCAAACCGTGCACGCTCGCTGATCTTCCAGTTTTGCATCAACAACACCGAAGGACTGCACAAAAATGACGGTTCGGGCTATACATTCTGGGCCGACCAGGTCATTGCCCTGGACGGCATCAACCCTGAAATTGCCGCCCGTCTGGCCCGCGTCATGGACAACTGGTCACGCTATGCGCCTGCCCTGAAAGCCGGCATGCAGCAAGCCCTTAAACGCGTTGAAGCGCATCCCGGCCTGTCCAAAAACGTATTTGAAATCGTATCAAAAGCATTGAATATCTGAAACCTGAGGAATCTGCAAGAATGAAATTTAAAACCCTGACGCAATATCTGGTAGAACAACAACGCCAGAACAACGCCTTACAGGCAGAAGTACGCCTGCTTATCGAAGTGGTTGCCCGTGCCTGCAAAAGCATTGGGCACGCCGTTGGCAAAGGTAGCCTGGGTGGTGTATTGGGCAGCCTGGAATCTGAAAATATCCAAGGTGAAGTCCAGAAAAAACTGGATGTCATGTCCAATGAAATCCTGCTGGAAGCCAACGAATGGGGCGGCCAGCTGGCGGCCATGGCTTCGGAAGAAATGGAAACCATCCATAAAATCCCCAATCGCTATCCCAAGGGCGAATACCTGTTGCTATTTGATCCCCTTGACGGCTCTTCCAACATTGACGTGAACGTCTCTATTGGCACTATTTTCTCTATTCTGAAAGCGCCCGCCGAAGCTTCCGACCGTGAAATCCACGAACAGGATTTCCTTCAGCCGGGCGCCCAACAGGTAGCCGCCGGCTACGCGGTATACGGCCCACAAACCATGCTGGTGATTACCTTGGGTAATGGTGTGGTTGGCTTTACTCTTGACCGTGAAACCGGTACCTGGATGCTCACCAATGAAAACATCCAGATTCCGGCAGACACCAAGGAATTTGCCATTAACATGTCAAACATGCGCCACTGGGCACCACCGGTTCGCCAATACATTGACGACTGTCTGGCAGGCCAAACCGGCCCGCTGGGCAAAGACTACAATATGCGCTGGGTAGCCTCAATGGTGGCCGATGTGCACCGCATCTTAAGCCGCGGCGGCATTTTCATGTACCCATGGGATTCGCGTGAGCCCAACAAACCAGGCAAACTGCGCCTGATGTACGAAGCCAACCCTATGAGCTTTATTGTTGAACAGGCTGGCGGCATGGCCACCGATTCTGTCAATCGTATTATGGACATCCAGCCCACCCAGCTCCATCAGCGGGTTGGCGTGGTGCTGGGCTCTAAAAATGAAGTGGAACGCGTACGTTCTTACTGCGCCGGGTCATAATACTTCTGGCGCAGCTCATCCAGTTGCGCCAGTACATCAGCGTCAAGGCGGGTTTGCATGGCGCTGATATCCTCATCAAGCTGTTCCAATGTCCGCACCCCGATAATGGTGCTGTCCACCTGCCATTTACTGTTGCAAAATCCCAGGGCCAGCTGAACCGGACTTAAGTCCAGTTCACGGGCAAAAGCATTATAAGCCCTGGCCGCCTCCAGGCAGGCCAGTCTTCCCCAGCGCTGCTTTTGCACAGACTCATAACGGGTAATACGTGCCTCAGCCGGTGCACCTGGCCCGGTCGTACCGGTATGGTCATACTTGCCGCTAAGCAGGCCATAACCCAATGGTGAATACGCCAGCAATGACACCTTGTGCCGGTAACACATTTCATCAAGCCCGTTTTCATAGGCACGGTTCAACAGGCAATATGGGTTCTGTATGGTGGCCACACGCGGCAAGCCCATCTGCTCCGCCAAACGGATAAACTCGGACACACCATAGGGCGTTTCATTGGACAGGCCAATATAGCGCACCTTCCCCGCCTTCACCAATTTATCCAGGGCCTGCAATTGTTCTTCTATCGTTGTAACCGGTTCGTGCTTTTTGTCGGGATCAAAATAACGCCGACCAAAAGCCGGTACATGGCGCTCGGGCCAGTGTATCTGGTAAAGGTCAATATAATCGGTTTTCAGGCGCTTAAGGCTACCCTCGCAGGACGCAATAATATCCCGGCCGGTCAAGCCAGCCCCTTCCCGGATCCAGGGCGTACCCCTTGAAGGACCGGCCACCTTGCTGGCCAACACAAGCTCCGAACGCGGAACCGGGCTTTGCCCGAACCAGTTGCCAAGGATTGTTTCTGTGGCCCCATACGTTTCCTTGCGAGTGGGCACCGAATACATTTCGGCGGTATCGAGGAAATTGATACCCTGCCCTACCGCCCGGTCAAGGATGCCAAATGCAGTTTTCTCATCCACCTGCTCACCAAATGTCATGGTTCCAAGACAAACCTCTGTCACCATTAAATCGCTTATTCCCAGCTGAACCTTCTGCATTTGCCTTTCCTCTTCCTTTAAACATCAAATATTAAAAACTGAATAATATGAACAATTAATCCAGGGTCAATACCGTGGCACCGGTGGTTTTACGTGAAGCCAGCGCAATATGTGCAGCAGCCACCTCTTCCAACGGATAGCGTTGGTCAATTTGCACCTTGATTTTCTTGCTGGTGATCATTTCAAACAACTCATCGGCGGCAGCCTGCATTTTTTCCAGGGTGGTCACATGCGTACCCAAGGTTGGGCGGGTCACAAACAAAGATCCTTTGGCCGCCAGCGTACCCAGATTAACCCCGGTTACCGGACCCGACGCATTGCCATAGCTCACCATCAGGCCACGCGGCTGCAAACAATCAAGAGAAATTTCCCAGGTATCTTTACCTACCCCATCATAAACCACGGGCACTTTCTTGCCATTGGTTAACTCCAGGACACGCTCCACCACATTTTCATTCGTGTAATTAATGGTTGCCCAGGCACCATGGGCCCTGGCTATATCGGCTTTTTCGGGACTGGACACCGTACCAATCAACTTGACACCCAAGGCCTTGGCCCACTGGCAGGCAATCAGTCCAACACCACCGGCGGCCGCATGCAGCAAAATAGTTTCACCCTCTTGCAGGCGATATGTCTGCCTGAACAGATACTGCACCGTAAGACCCTTTAGCATGACGGCAGCGGCTTCTTCAAAAGAAATGCCATCGGGCAGTTTGACTACCTGATGGCCGGGCACGTTGCGCACCTCGGCATAAGCACCCAATGGACTTTGACCGTATGCAACACGGTCACCCACTTGCAGATGGGCAACTTTTTTCCCAACGGCCTCTACCACACCAGCCGCCTCAAAGCCCAGGCCATGAGGTAGCGGGCTGGCATAAAGGCCCGTTCGAAAATAGATATCAATGAAATTCAGCCCAATTGCTTTCTGCCGGATTTGCACTTCGTTATCAGCCAGCTCTGGCACATCAAGCGTAACCAGTTTCATGACTTCCGGACCACCATGTGTCTCTATTTGAATAGCTTTTGATGATATACCCACGCTTACCTCCAATAATGATCAATAAGGAATTTATTAGAATGATAATTAATAAAAACTGTTATTCAATATTTATCAATAATAATTATTAAAAAAACAGTATACTTTGACAATATCTGCCTAAGCAATAATTTAAAATAATGAACAGCGAAAAAATACCCCCATCCAAACCGGAAGATGTTCCCCGCGGACAGGAAAACATTGGATACCTGATTCGTCTGGCACATTTTTCCATTCATGACATGATTGAGAAAAACATGGCGCCGCTGGGCCTGACTGCCACACAGTGGCACCCCATTGCCATTATCGGGCTTAGCAAGGCGGATACCCCCGCCTGTGTGGCCCGTATTGCTGAAGTGGATACCGGTGCCATGACACGCACCCTTGACAGACTGGAGGCGAAAGGTTTCCTGACCCGCCAGCGCAGCGAAAAAGATCGCAGGGTCATCAAACTGACACTTACCGAAAAAGGCAAACAGGTCAATGAAAAATTGCTCCCTTCAGTTGCCCAGGCTTTAAACCATCACCTGCAAGGTTTTACTGAACAGGAAGTAGAATTGCTGAAAAGCCTGTTAACCCGCATGTTATTGAATGCCAATCCGAATATTTTAAAATCCATCCAGGAAAATGGCATAAATGGCTGAACCGTCCTGTTCCCGGACATAAAATATAGCGGCACACAACGACTCTGGCCATAAAACCGGCTTTATGGCCAAGCTGATACAACTAGCGTTTGCCGCTTTTGCCAATTAACGAGCCCAACACACCACGCAGCATTTTTCTGGCCGTATCCCTGACCATCCCCTTGGCCACTTGCTGGATCACGCCATCCTTGCGTCCGCCACGCGGTCCGGTGGAACCAATCATCATTTCCTTGACCGCCCCCCAAAGGCCTTCATCCTCTACCTGGACACGGGCTGCCGCTTCGGCGTTTTTCTGCTCAGCACGACGTGCCAGCACTTCAAACGCCGATTCCCTGTCAATCAGGGTGTCATATTTGCCGGCAAAACCCGATTGATTGCGAATAAGCTGGCGTTCTACATCCGTTGCCGGCCCCATCCGGCTGGCCGGGGGCAAAACCCAGGCACGTTGCGTAATACCGGGACTACCCTTGGCATCCAGGCAGGAAATGAGTGCTTCACCCACACCCAACTCAGTAATCTCGCGTGCAATATCCAATTCAGGATTGGGTCTCATGGTGTCTGCCGCCGTTTTGACCGCTTTCTGGTCACGTGGCGTAAAGGCCCGCAGGGCATGCTGAACCCGGTTGCCTAACTGACCCAAAACAGAATCGGGAATATCAGCCGGATTCTGTGTGACAAAATAAACCCCAACCCCTTTTGAACGCACCAGACGTACAATCTGCTCAATTTTTTCAAGCAACACTTTGGGTGCATCATCAAACAACAGGTGTGCCTCGTCAAAGAAAAACACAAACTTGGGTTGATCCGGGTCACCCACTTCAGGTAGTGATTCATAAATTTCAGCCAGTAACCACAGCAAAAACACGGCATACAGTTTGGGCGACTGCATCAGCTTGTCTGCCGCCAGGATATTCACCATGCCCTGGCCTTGTGCATTACAACGGATCAGGTCGTGAATATCCAGCATGGGCTCGCCAAAGAAGCGGTCTGCCCCCTGGGTTTCAAGCTGCAGCAAAGCACGCTGGATGGCCCCCACTGAAGCGGCAGACACATTGCCATACACCGGTCTTAATTCGGCGGCCCTGTCATTCACGTTTTGCAGCATGGCCCGCAAGTCTTTCAGGTCTAGCAAAAGATGATCTTCATCATCGGCCACCTTGAACACCAGATTCAGGATACCGGTTTGCGTGTCATTCAGGTTTAGCATGCGAGACAAGAGCAAAGGCCCCATATCGGATACCGTGGCACGTACAGGATGCCCCTGCTCGCCAAACACATCCCACAAAACCGTTGGGCAAGCGCCCCACTGCGGAACTGGCAAACTCAGTTTTTCAAGACGCTCAAGCAGTTTTGGGTTTTCAATGCCGGTTTGCGAAATACCTGTCAAATCACCTTTCACATCGGCCAGAAACACCGATGTTCCGATACGGGAAAAGGCCTGTGCCAACACCTGAAGCGTAATGGTTTTACCGGTTCCGGTTGCACCGGTTATGCAACCGTGACGGTTGGCCAGCTTGGGCAAAAGAAAGACGTCAGTCTTTGCATTTTTAGCTATCAGGATGGGATTTGCCATAAATAAACCTTTGTCAAGTGCAAAACATTAGAAAATCTAACCGTATTCTATAAAAGTTTGTCGCACTCAGGGTAAAATCTTATGTTCGATTAACTTACTTTAACTGTAATTGATATGGCCGGACATAGTAAATGGGCAAATATCCAGCACCGTAAAGGTCGCCAGGATGCCAAACGCGGAAAAATATGGACAAAAATCATTCGTGAAATTACCGTTGCAGCACGTGCTGGCGGTGCTGATCCGAATACCAACCCCGCCCTTCGTCTGGCATGGGATAAAGCGACCGATGCCAATATGCCCAAAGACAACATCCAGCGCGCGATTACCCGTGGCGCAGGTGGTGCCGATGGCGACAACTACGAAGCCATCCGCTATGAAGGATATGGCGTAAGTGGTGCGGCGGTCATTATCGACTGCATGACCGACAATCGCGTGCGTACCGTATCCGATGTACGCCATGCCCTGACCAAACACGGTGGTAACCTGGGTCAGGACGGCTCTGTTGCCTTCATGTTCCAGCATTGCGGGCAATTCATTTTTGCACCGGGCACCAGTGAAGAAAAAATCATGGAAGTCGCCCTTGAAGCCGGTGCCGATGACATCCTGACCGATGAAGAGGGCATGGTTGAAGTGATTTGCTCCCCCGAACAATATGCCGCAGTGCGTGACGCTTTCGCTGAAGCCGGGCTGAAGCCCGAAATGGAAGCCATCGTCATGAAACCCCTGAATGAAACCCTGCTGACCGGTGACGAGGCCAGCAAAATGCAAAAAATCCTTGACCAGCTTGAAAGTCTTGATGACGTGCAAGAGGTTTATACAACCGCTGTTTTTGATGAAACAGAAGAATAAAGCGAAAATCCGACAATGAAAGTACTCGTTATTGGCAATGGCGGCCGTGAGCACGCCATTGCATGGCGCATTGCCCAGTCCGCACAAGTGACCGATATTTTTGTGGCACCCGGCAACGGTGGCACCGCCCTTGACCCATTACTCAAGAATGTGGCCATTACCAACCTGAATGAACTGGCCACATTTGCCAAAACAGAAGGCATTGACCTAACCGTTGTGGGCCCCGAAGCGCCTTTGGCTGCCGGTGTGGTTGATTTATTCCGTGAACAGGGCCTGGCCGTGTTTGGTCCCACCAAGGCTGCCGCACAACTGGAAAGCTCCAAGGATTTTGCCAAAGCTTTCATGGTTCGCCATCATATCCCCACCTCTGCTTATGCCACCTTTACCTCGCCTGAAGAAGCCCATGCTTACATCAACGAACAGGGTGCCCCTATCGTTGTGAAAGCAGACGGTCTGGCAGCTGGCAAAGGCGTAGTGGTTGCCCAAACGCGGCAAGAAGCGCACGATGCGGTTGATGCCATGTTGGGTGATGGTAGCCTTGGCGCGGCCGGTGCCCGTGTTGTTATAGAAGGTTTCCTGGCCGGTGAAGAAGCCAGCTTCATTGTCATGTGCGATGGCAAAACCATATTACCCATGGCAACCAGCCAAGACCACAAGCGCCAGCTCGACAACGACCAAGGCCCCAACACAGGCGGCATGGGTGCTTACTCTCCAGCCCCCATCGTTTCCGATCGCCTGCATGAGCGCATTATGCAGGAAGTCATTTACCCGACTATCCAGGGTATGGAAAAAGACGGCATCACCTTCACCGGATTTTTATATGCCGGCTTAATGATCGATGACGGCAACGATGAAGACCGTAGCATCAAAGTTCTTGAGTTCAACTGCCGTATGGGCGACCCTGAAACCCAACCCATCATGATGCGCCTGCAAGGCGATTATGCCGATACCCTGCTAAAAGCGGCCCAAGGCCAGCTTGACCAGGCCAGCATCAGCTGGGACCCACGTACGGCACTGGGCGTTGTCATGGCTTCCTACAACTACCCTGGTACTCCACGTACGGGCGATGTCATTACTGGCATTCCTTCCGCACAAAAAGATTGTGTCACCTTCCATGCCGGCTCCACACTGAAAAATGAGCAACTACTCACGTCAGGTGGCCGGGTATTGTGCGTAACCGCCTTGGGTGACTCCGTACAACAGGCCCGTGAAACCGCCTATGCAACCGTTGGACAAATCAAATTTGACGGCCAGCAATATCGCAGTGATATTGCCTGGAGGGCTTTAAAGTAATATGCAGCATATTCCCCTAGACCAGGTCAGCCAATATTTCCGTTCACTGCAGGCATCTATTGTTGCTGAGCTCGAAAAAGAAGACGGCCTTGCCTTTTCCCAAGACGCTTGGGAACGCCCTAAAGGCGGAGGCGGCCTGTCTCGCTATATAGAAGGCGGCAATATTTTTGAACGTGGTGCCGTCCTGTTCAGCCACGTCATGGGAGAAAAACTGCCTCCTTCGGCCAGTGCCCACCGCCCCGAACTGGCTGGCCGTTCTTGGGAAGCCATGGGGGTTTCGCTGGTTTTACACCCGCACAACCCCTATATCCCCACCACCCACATGAATGTCCGAATGTTCGTGGCCAAGGCCAACCAGGCCGATGAAAGTGATGTTTTCTGGTTTGGTGGTGGTATGGACCTGACCCCCTACTACGCGTTTGAGAATGATGCCCGTCATTTCCACCAAACCTGTCATGACGCCCTTGAACCGTTTGGCAAAACACGCTACCAGGAATACAAGGAATGGTGTGACCGCTACTTTTTCCTGAAGCACCGCAATGAAACCCGAGGTGTGGGCGGTATCTTTTTTGACGACCTGAACGACCTGGGCTTTGAACAGTCTTTTGCCCTTGTCCAGGCCACCGGCAATGCGTTTACACAAGCGTACCTGCCCATTGTACAAAAGCGCAAGAACCTGGTTTTTGGTCAAAAAGAACGGGATTTCCAGGCCTACCGGCGTGGACGCTATGTCGAGTTCAATCTGGTTTGGGACAGAGGTACCCTGTTTGGCTTGCAATCCGGCGGCCGAACCGAGTCTATCCTCCTCTCTATGCCCCCCACTGCAAGCTGGCGCTATGACTGGACGCCAGAACCCGGTTCGGCCGAAGCCCAGCTTTACACTTTCCTGTCGCCCCGAGACTGGCTCTGATGAAAAAAATCGGGCTACTTGGCGGCAGCTTCAATCCGGTTCATAATGCACACCTTGCCTTGGCCCAAACCGCCCTGAATACGCTGTCCCTGGACGAGGTACAGCTCATTCCTGCCGGTAATCCCTGGCAAAAGCAAGCGTTGGTTGTAAGCGGCCAACAACGTCTTGACATGCTGGGTCTGGCCATTGCCAATCACCCCAGCATGGTGATCAATGATATTGAAATTACCCGTGAGGGTGCCACCTACACCATAGACACCCTGAAGGCCTTACCAACCAACGCCTGCTATTACTGGTTGCTTGGCACCGACCAACTGGCCAACTTCTGCACCTGGTACAAATGGGAAGACATTCTCAATCACGTCATCCTGGTGGTAGCCCAAAGAAGCAGCCACCCATTCGACGTCCCCCGGCCACTGACTGAAAAACTGCAACAAAAAGGTAAAAAACTGATTACACTGTCGTTTGAAGCCATGGATATTTCGTCTACCGATATCCGCCAGCGCCTTGCAAACCACCAGGATGTCAGCGGGCTGCTACCGCAACCGGTCCTTGAATACATCAGGCAACATAAACTTTACACTTAAATCATTAAGATTATTACTACAGAACTATTATGGAAATACAAAAACTTCAACGCATTGTTATTGATGCCCTGGAAGATGTTAAAGCCCAGGACATCAAGGTATACAACACTACCCACCTGACCAGCCTGTTTGATCGCGTCATTATTGCCAGCGGTACATCAAACCGCCAAACCCGCTCTTTGGCACATAGTGTCTCTGATGCCGTTCGCAAGCACGGCATCCAGATTATTGCCCTTGAAGGCATGGATACCGGCGAATGGGTTTTGCTGGATATTGGTGATATCGTGATTCATTGCATGCAACCGGCCATCCGCCAGTACTACAATCTTGAAGCCGTCTGGGGTGACAAACCGGTACACGTCAAGTTACTGCCACAATCCACCCAGGTACCCCCCGCCATTTCTCCCGACCAGGCCTACGACCCCAATATCTAGAGCCCAAGCCATGAAATTGATTGTCATCGCTGTGGGTACAAGAATGCCGGCCTGGGTAGAAACCGCCTGGGAAGACTATGCCAAACGCATGCCGGCTGACTGCGCCATAGAATTGAAAGAAATCAAGCCCGAACCCCGCACCACGGGGAAAACACCACAGCAAATGATGCAGGCGGAAGCCAAACGCATAGAGTCTGCTATTCCTGCCTCGGCATTGCGCATTGCCCTTGACGAGCATGGAAAAGACCTGACCACGATGAATCTGTCTTCCCGCCTTGAGCAATGGCGCAGTGGCGGGCAGGATGTCGCCATCCTGATCGGCGGTCCCGATGGCCTGGACAGCGAACTGAAAAAAAGCTGTTCCGGTATGATCCGGCTTTCTTCATTAACGCTCCCCCACCCAATGGTGCGTATTGTCCTGGCCGAACAGCTTTACCGGGCCTGGGCCATCCTGGTTAACCACCCCTATCACAGAGCCTGAATTTCTTACCCGATATGCTTCCTGGAATTCCTCCTTCGATTTACCTGGCCTCGGCCAGCCCGCGCCGCCACGAACTGTTGAACCAGATTAACCTGCCCCATGAAGTCCTGCACGTCCCAACACCCCCGGGTGAAGACGAACCGCAACACCCGGGCGAACCGGCCCATATCTACGTACAACGTACGGCAATGGACAAGGCCGTGCGTGCCAGTCACTTCATTAAGGGACAGGAACTTGTCCAAAAACCGGTGCTAACTGCCGATACTTGCGTCATTCTTGATGGCGAAGTATTAGGCAAACCGGTTAATGATGCGGACACGGCAAGGATACTGGGCCTGCTGTCAGGCAAAACCCATGAAGTTCATACCGCGATTGTGGTGGTCTGGCAAGGACAGTACTTTACCGATGTCTCTATTACCCAGGTAAGTATGAAAACCCTTGAAGCACAGGAAATCAGTGTCTATTGTGCCAGTGGAGAAGGTAACGGAAAAGCCGGGGCCTATGGAATACAAGGCCTGGCTTCCGTATTTATTGAGCACATTTCAGGAAGTTACAGTGGCGTAATGGGATTGCCACTGTTTGAAACCTGCCGCTTGCTACGACAGGCTTATTCTGCGTCAGCCTGATTGGCGGGCGATGCCTTAATAAAAGCCTCTTCCTTGTTACACGCTGCGTCAATGCGCACAATACTGGGATAAGGCGTTAGATCAAGATTAAACCGGCGGGCATTGGCCACTTGTGGTACCAGGCAAATATCAGCCAGGGTGGGCGTGTCGCCATGGCAAAATTTACCCGTCTGACTGGATGAAGCCAGGATTTTTTCAAGCGAATCAAAACCCTCGCGCACCCAATGCAAATACCATTCATTTTTGGCTTCTTCCTTGACACCCAGCGTGCGGGTCAAATATTTCAGTACACGCAAGTTATTTAAAGGATGAATGTCGCAGGCAATAAATTGCGCCAATGAACGCACCCTGGCACGTGCCGCATAGGTATCGGGCAACAGCGGGAAAGTGGCCGGATAGGCCTCTTCCAGATACTCGATAATCGCCAGTGACTGGCCAATACTGACATTGTCATCGGTGAACGTAGGCACCAGTGCGGTGGGATTCAACTCTCGATAGGTATGGCTTAATTGCTGGCCACCGTCTTTGATAAGGTGAACCGGCACGGACTCATACTCCAGCCCTTTCAGGTTAAGCGCAATTCTGACGCGATAAGCAGCCGAACTGCGATAATAGCCATATAACTTCATCCTTAAAATCTCCTGATTATTTTTTACGTGATAACTCTTTGGGCAAAGGAAACGACACGTTTTCCTCGGTACCTTGTATTTTCCTGACCGAAATCGCACCCAGCTCCCGCAAACGGGTAATCACTTCCTGCACCAGCACTTCGGGTGCGGAGGCACCTGCCGTAATACCGATATGCCGCGCGTTGTCCAGCCATTCCGGGTGAATCGCCTCGGCACCGTCAATCAGGTAGGCAGGGCAAGACAAACGCTCGGCCACTTCCCGTAAACGGTTTGAGTTTGAACTGTTTACGCTGCCAACAACAAAAAACACATCACATTCGGGCGCAATGATTTTAACGGCATCCTGACGATTTTGCGTCGCATAGCAAATATCCGCTTTTTTGGGTGCAGCAATAGTGGGAAAACGCTTGCGCAAGGCATCGGCAACCACTGCCGCATCATCAACAGACAGGGTTGTCTGGGTAACATAAGCCAGGTTATCCGGATTTTCAACCACCAGGTTTTGTACATCCTCGGGTGTTTCCACCAAATACATATGCCCCTGGGCTTGCCCCAATGTCCCTTCGACTTCAGGGTGCCCTTTATGCCCGATCATGACAATTTCACGGCCCTCGGCATGCATTTTGCTGACTTCAACATGCACCTTGGTAACCAATGGACAAGTCGCATCAAATACTTTCAAGCCACGGTCCTGGGCTTCCTGGCGCACGGCCTTGGAAACCCCGTGCGCAGAAAATACGACTATTGAACCGGCAGGCGCCTCATCAAGCTCATCGATAAAAATGGCCCCCTGCTTGCGCAGGGAATCCACCACAAAACGGTTGTGCACGATTTCGTGTCTGACATAAATAGGCGCACCATGCAACTCAAGGGCACGCACCACGATATCAATGGCCCGATCGACACCGGCACAAAACCCCCTGGGATCAGCCAGGAGAATTTCCATTCCTGCTGTCATTACATGACTCCCAACAAGGACACATCCACTTTCAAATCAAGGCCTGCCAGGGGATGGTTAAAATCAAATAATGCCCAGGTATCCCCCCATTCCTTGAAAACACCTGAGTAACGTCCACCGTTAGGGGCTGTGAACTCAACCATGTCACCGCTTTCAAACGTGGTGTTTTCTCCGGCATGCTCAGCCAGCATCTTTTTAGTCACCCGCTGCAAAAGCTCGGGGTTTTTTTCTCCGTAAGCCTGTAGCGCCGTAAGGGTAAAACTGAACGCGTCTCCCTCTTGTTTGCCCAACAAGGGCTCTTCCATGGCGGGCAACCATTGATTGGAGCCCATCAGCAGCGTGGCAGGATTACCGGTAAAGGTATCCATAAACACTGAACCCGCCCCTGGACCAGAAGCCAGGGTAATACGGTAGTGCAAGGTTAGATAAGAATTGGCGTGGACAATATGATTCACTTTCTCTGATTTCCCGATCAAAATCTGTCACCTTAATGGTGTCTGAAAATCACCATTTTAACTGTTATGTCAACTTATCGCTTTATTTCCGACCAGGAACGCCCAAGAGAGCGCCTGATCAGTCATGGACCCGAGGTTTTAACCACCCCTGAACTGTTGGCCATTGTGCTGCGAACCGGCACCAGCGGCTGCGATGCCGTGAATTTTAGTGCGCGATTATTAAGCGAATTTGGCGGACTACGCAACCTGCTGGCCGCAGATATTGCCCTGCTGCAAAAAATAAAAGGCATGGGCAATGCCAAAACATGCCAATTATTGGCCATTCACGAACTGGCCAAACGCTCCCTGGAAGAAGAACTGCAATCGCGTAGTGCCCTGGATCACCCCCACAAGGTCAAGGCCTATTGCAGCAGCAAGCTAGCCCACCTTCAGGTTGAGCACTGCATGGCCATCTATCTGGACACCCGCTACCGCCTTATTTGCAGCGAAGAAATATCACAAGGCACCCTTTCCCAGGCCTCGGTCTACCCCAGGGAACTTGTCAAGTCATCTTTGAAGCACCATGCAGCAGCGGTCATTATTGCCCACAACCACCCCTCAGGCATTCCAGAACCCAGCATGGCCGACATTTCCCTGACCAAACATATTCAAAAAGCGCTTCAACTGGTAGACATCAAGCTGCTTGACCACCTGATCGTGGCGGCAGAAAAAGCCGTTTCCCTGGCAGAAAAGGGGCAAATATAATTTTCCGCCCATGAAATAAGCGTTATTACCTATACATTACAATGACTTCCAGCCTAATTGTCATTCACATGACGGTTAAACTCATATATAGTAACTATGGTTTAATTATTTACCTTTACCTACAATTTAAACGTGAGAGATCAATATGCGCTGTGATGTTACCTTTATTTTTAGCCCAAAAGAATCTCTGGAAATCAATACCAGTATTGAGCACGGCCCCGAGAACATGGAAAAATCCCGTGAATGGATTAGCAACAAATGGGAAGAACTGGGTTGTGAACCCTTGAGACCCAGTGGTAAAGTGCTTTTGCTGGACCGCATCCTGGCTATTACCGACACCCTTGGCCATGACTGGTTAAGCGAAAATGAAGAAGCCGCCGAAGACTTGGCCCGTCATTGTGCTTTGGCACTTGACTCTATGCGTGTCGTGGTAGACTTGCCCGGCCTGTCCATTCATTCTTCCTGAACGGCTAGTGTTGCAAATTCACTACTTGATTTTCAACCATTACCCGGCAACAACTTGCCTGCATTGGGCAAAAAAGCGGGCAACCCACAAAACTGTGGTAAAATTTGCTCCTGATTTTTTGGATACGTTGCTTTCAGGATAGACTGAGAGCTGGCGACCCGTTTAACCAAGGAAACCCCCATGAAAGAAGGTATTCACCCAGATTACCGCGAAGTCGTTTTTGTCGACTTGCAAACCGGTACTAAATTCATCACACGTTCAACTGTTAACACTCGTGAAAACATTGAACTTGATGGCAAAACATACCCATTGTTCAAATGTGACGTAACATCAGAATCTCACCCATTCTACACAGGCGCACAAACACGTATTGTTGAAACCGGCCGCGTTGAAAAATTCCGTGCCCGTTTTGCCCG
>Ga0172382_10002842_pt1 | contig 28168 bp, 24 predicted proteins | sample Leawel138RmetaG_FD_122245 | JGI IMG/M metagenome (GOLD analysis project Ga0172382, IMG submission 122245) | Leachate microbial communities from a municipal landfill in Southern Ontario, Canada - Leachate well 138R metaG | ecosystem: Engineered > Solid waste > Landfill > Unclassified | place...
TCGTCGGGGTTGTTGTAGTCGAGGCCGGCATTAAAGCCCAGGTCCGCAAAGGTTTGCCGGATCTCTTCGTAGCGCTGGGCGACAAAGACACGCCCGCGCCCCCGGGGGCCCAGGGTTTTGAGTGCGGCCCTGACCCGCGGGGTCATGGGCAGGGTGCGGCTGCGCTTGCCCTTGCCAACGATCCGGATCATCCCGGTCTCCCAGTTGATCCGCTCCCAGGTCAGGCTGTAGTCGACCCCTTTTTGGGTGATAAAGGAGGGTGTGTCCCGCATCTCGGACCGGCGAAGGCCCATCTCAACCCCCAGCAGGATCTGGGCCCGGGCCTCTGTCCATGCCAGTTTGTAGCGCTCCGAGGTGTTGGCGGCGATCTTTTCGTCGCAGTACTCGAGCATGGCCTGGATCTCGTAGAGCTCCAGGTAGCGCTCCTTGATCTGGCGCTCTCCCTTGACGGCAAGCCCCCGGGTCGGGTCGGCCTTACAGTACCCTTCGTTAATTAGAAATCCAAAGGCTCGTCGCAGGGTGCTGAAGATGCTCTGCCGGTAGTTGGAGCTGAGACCTTTGCGCTCGATCATGCCCAGGAAGCGATCGACGTCGCTCTTTGTGATGGTGTTGAGGGGTTTACGCCCGAAGGTTGGGTTGAGATAGTGTTTAAAGGCGTAGTGGTCTTTGCTGCGGGCCGAAGAGTTGGTGGCCTCGCTGTAGGCCATGAACTCCTTGAACGCGGCACGGAAGGTGGTCTCGAACTTGGCCGGGTCGAGGCGGGCCTTACCCGTGCGAAGGGCGTGGATGTATGCCTCCCGGCGGGCTTTGGCGTCCTCGAGATCGAAACCCTCGTAGTTCCAGCCTACTTTTATATAGCCCGACTTGCGGTAGGTGAAATAGTAGCACAGGGGCTGCCGGCCGTCGACCCGCCCCTTGCCGGCGTAAATGTACAGCCCTGCCTGACCCTTTACCTTCGTCCTTTTGCCCACCGGATAGCTCATGATTTCCCCCGCTTTTTTTGTTAGTGCATTGTTAGTTTTATCGTACGTATTAAGCCCTTGACCTCTTTGGGGATATTACGTACTCGTAAGAACTCTAAAACAGAAATATCTGTCTGTCAAGGGGAAAAGCCGCTATTACGTATGGGTAATTAAGGTTGGCGAAATCACGAGGGATCAACTGTTCAATTACACAAAATGAAAAGCCCATCTCCCTGATATTCCAGGGGATGGGCTCTTTTTTTGTTTTGGTTTGTTAGTCGATTGTTAGTTTACAGGGACGTAATGATACCGCTGGCCCATTCCCAAATTTTTTGGAGGGCCAGCACGATCACCGTGCCACCCATGAGACGGCCCGACCACTTGCGGGTGTCCTTGCGTTCCTTGTCCTTGTTCTCAAGTGCGATGATCCTGCTCTCTCTTTGATGGCACCGGGCCCAACCGCCGTTGTCCGCTTTACTGATCAGAACGTCTACTTTTTCTTCAATGGAAATGGTGCGCTCGTCGAGCCGGATCAGCAGTTCGTACTGTTGTTCCGGGGTCATTGTTGGCTTACTCCTCCAATCCCATGCGAACTTCCAGGATGGGCTTCACCCGATCCCTGAGATAGGTTGTCAGGATATCCCGGCTGGCGGGATCGATGACCTGGGGCGAATTGAATTGAAGATCAAAGGCGCTGGTGATCAGGATCAGCTCGGGGAAGGCTGCGGCCCGTGTGACGACAGCCTGTCGGAACTCGGCCAGGGTGAGGCCCGGCCGCTGCAGCAGGGTGATCCAGGATCCCACCGCATCCAGGGCCTGCCAGGCTGTGTGGGTCTTGGCGTGCTGGATGGCCATGCCGTTGGCAATCAGCAGCGCGTTGCCTACATCGTCGAGGCAGATCTTGGCCTCGTCGGCAATCTGCCGTAGCGCGGAGGCCTCACTGAAGCGCTCGTTGCATGCGGGCCAGGGTGTTGCACACCCGACCAACAACATGACGGCGCACAACAGTGCTGTAACTGTTTTCATCTACGTGCTCCTCTTTGTAAGTGTTTTGTACGCTTCGAACGTCAAAATCCCGTCGAACACGACAACCCACTCCCGATCACCCCGGATGTTCTCTTCCAGGTCTCCGGGTGTGTTGCCCGACCATTGGCACTCGACGAAAGCGAAGGCCCCGCCGGTCAGGATCTTGTTGGCGTAGTGCAGGACCTTGGCCACGATCTCGCTGCAGATAAGGGCCCCACTCGTCCCGATGTCCGTGACCCAGGGGAAGATCCAGGTGGCCACAAGCTGGCGGAGGATCCGCCTGACGGGGTAAAATTTCCCCTCCAGGCGGTCGAGTCCGGCAAGGTGCCAAGCCGTGTCGAACACGGCGGGAGTCAGGACGGGGGATCTGCCGATGGTGATGGGGGAGCCGATGTAATCGGCAAGACCGTTTGGCCAACGCTGGGTACGCCACCGGGCCTCGAAGGTTTCCCCGGTGGGGCCCATGATCCACCCGGCGTGGGACCGGGTGGGGACAAAGCCCTTCATCTGGTGCTTCTGGTGGGCGATGATGCTCTTTGAAAGGGCGCGGTCGCGCCAGGTGCTCGTTGTGCCGCCGACACTGGAGGTCAGCAGCACGTCTCCTCGCTGTACCTGCATTACTTTTTCTTTTCGAGCTCTGCCGCCACCTCGCCGACCAGTTCGTCGTCGAGGGTGGACTTGGTCCGCTTGGACACGACCCGGGCCAGGATCTTGATGCCGGTCCAGAGGGCTCCAAACAGGATGGCGTTGTTGGCGCCGATGGCGACCAGGATCTCGTTGGTGCCGGTAGCGGCCAGGTAATTGATGATATTAACGAGAATTTCCATAGTACCTTTCCTTCAACCGGCCGAGCTTTCGTAGCACGATCTCGTGCCGGCGCTGGACCAGCTCATCGAGCTTGGCCCGTTTTTCCTCTGCGGACATGTTCTTGTCCAGATAGATCTCCTTTTCCCGGCGCCGGATGGCGCTCAGTTTCCGCTTGATGCCTGCGGCCACACTCCGGGTGGCGATCTCTGCCCGGTGCTCTTTGCGGTACTCTGCGGCCTCCTTTGGGTCCAGCTTCTTGAGCTTCTTCCAGGTGTTGTTGGCCCGATCGATCTCGGCAAACAGCTCGTAGAACTCGCTCTCCTGCTTGATGTAGCGGGGGGTGTCGTCGCGCAGCAGACGACCGTGCAGCCAGTAGAGGCTGTCGGTGGTCAGGGCAGGATCGGTCGGGAACTCGGCCCAGGGCCTCACCACGGTCTCGAAGGCCTCAAGGGCTGCCTGTCCGGCAAAGCCAAAGCTCTTCTCGATGATATGGTCAATCCGCTTGGGGGAAAACCCGATCCGGCTGCCCAGTTCGCGGGCGAAGTCGCTGGTGCGGTAGTCCCAGCGCATCCCCGGGTCCAGGTACTTGACGTCCAGGCCCTCGATCGGACGATCGCGGAAGAAGTCGTGGTTGGCCAACTGCTCGACCGCAGTGCCAATGGCTCCCTGGGTGAGTGGGTTGAAGTTCAGGGTCTCGCTCACGGTGAAGGTGGTGAACTTCCACAGGTCCTTGAAGGCCTCCGGGTCGTTCTTGGCGAACTTGCGGTAGATGCTGTCCATGATCTGCACGGGCAGCTCACCGAAGACAGCGCCAATCTCGAAGGGCTTGGGAAGGCTGAAGTGTTGATCACCAATCCAGAAGTGCCAGTAGAGCCAGCGGTCGTGGTTGCTCAGTTGTTTGTAGCGGTCATCGTCGTCGTCGGAGACGTTCAGGGCGTGCAGGGCCACACTCGCTGTGGCCAGAGCAGCTCCTCGCAGGATGAACTTGAGCTTGTCGGGACCGGATGCTTGCCGGCCGAGCTTGTGGAGTCCCTGGATGCGGGCGTTCATGAAGGGAACGATCGACACCAGGAAGCGGACCAGTTTGCTCTTGCCTCGGGCCTGGAAGTCGAGCAGGTCGCGGGCCTCGAAGGCCGCGTCGAAGTCGCTCATGCCCGCGTCTTTCAGACGCCGGTACAGGGCCAGGCGGTTGGCGTTTTCCGCGGCGACCCCTACCTGGTGGTAGGCGTTCCACGGGTTGAGTACGCTGCCACGCTTGCGCCGGCCGGCGTCCACCTGGGACATGTTGTCGGCGTCGTAGAAGGTGCCACCGAAGGCACCACCCATGCTGATCAGGTCGACAAAGTCGCGGTGATCAGCCCACACGTCCGCGGCAGCTTTCGCTACCTCGCCCGGGTGAACCTTACCCATGAGCACACCCGTGTGGGCAGTGTCACGGATCAGGTTGCGGATCCGGAAGGCAGGGCTCATTGTGACACCCCAGGTCAGGGCCCGCTTGGCCAGGTTCAGGGCGCGGATGGTAAAGCCCGGATCGTCCATGTCGGCCAGGGTGTGGAACAGGCGTGGGTCGTCACAGCGGATGTACTGCTCCTTGCCGGCCACCCGGATCGTGATGATGTCCCGGTGCTTGCGCTTCATGGCGATCGAGCGGGGGATCTTCTCGTGGACCATGATCCCAAGCTGGCTGGCCACACCGTACAGTTTCTTGTAGGCGATGTTTCGCATCGCTTCGTTGACCAGATAGGTGTAGTTGGCCAGCAGGTTGTCGATCGGATCTCCGATCTGATAGCCGGCGGATCCCTTGAACTTTTTGGGACCACTCACGGTGCCAGGGCCTCCGAAGATCGGGCTGCTCTTGACGTCCTCGTCGTCGAGAATACGGTTGAGGGGTACGTAGGTTGCATAGCCGGCCCACTCATCCCGCTTGTCGGCGCCGATGATCCCGCTCTTTTCGAGCAGGTCGAGCAGGGCGTTGTTGTACTTTTTAAGGTGCCGTTTGACCGCGATGTACTGCGGATCGTTGGCCAGGTGGGCCGTGGCGTCGAGGAGCTCGGTGGTGTAAGCGACAGGGTCGATCACATTGCCGTCGGCGTCGTCGCCGTAGATCCGGTCCAGGATCTCCTGGTCGAGGGTGCCGGCCTTGAGCAGGTCGCGCACACGTTCTGCCAGCAGACGGGTCTTGACCTCGTCAAAGCGCTCCTGGCCCATACCCTCGAAGACCTTCATTAGGCCACCGTCGCGTTCGCCCAACCGGACATGATGGTTGGTCGTGTCGTACCGGAGGGTGCCCTCGCGGATCATCACGCCCATGATGGAGCTGAGGGATCGGGACATCCGCATGGCCTTCCAAGGGGACATGGAAGGGGCCACGGTGACCTTCTTTTCGAGCTGCCGGATCTGGGCCAGATCGTCGGCCGTCGCTTCCACGAAGCGGCCGTCGGTGAGGGCGGACAGTTCCGACATGAACCAGTCTCTGGTTACGCCTGTGTAATGTTTGAGGTGTGAAAAAAAGCCCTCGGGGGCGGACCTTAGATTAAGGTGCCGGGCCGGGCCAGCCTTGGAGAAGCGGGGACGTTCGTCTACCGGTCCTTGGTCGGGATCACTGCCCGGGCCCAATCCTTCGGCAGGTCCTTCTTTTCGAACCCGTGCTCCTTGATCAGCCTGTCCAGCCTTTCCTGGTAGGTTTCGGAGGTATTCTTTTCGTTGTCGGAGGGCTTGCTCATATATTTCCTTTCCCTTGGACTCCCCGAAGTAATCAAGCAAATCCTGCTTGTAGGCTTTCATGGCCGCTTCCTGGTCCTTAACCGGATCAGGATCGAACTCCAAGCTGCCGAGGATGTCACTGGTAATGGGACTGTGCTCGTTGTCGCGTGCCAGGGGATCCTTTAAAGTTTTAACCAGTTCGTTGAACTTGTCAAGGTTTTCCGCGGTTCCCCCGATGCTCTCGTCGGGCACGAACTGCTCGACGTACAGGGCGCCATAGTTGTTGGTGACCAGGTTGAAGTCGGTGATGCCCTGGCTCTCGATGTACTCTTTGAGCTTGGCGTGCTCGGCATACTCGGGCTTCACCCTAAACCTGAACATGGACCCGTTGGGCTCTCCCGTGGTGTGCATCAGGTAGATCTGACGCTGGGCGTGGGTGAGGCCCACTTCGGCCAGGAAGGCACGCAGGGCCGGGATCGGACCTCGGACTTCCAGCATGGAACTGACCTCCAGCTTACCGCTGGTTGCTTCGCCAAAGCGGGCGATAGCCGGGGCCACCCCGTCGATCTTGACCTCGGGGTAGTGGGCCTTGATCGCATCGATGCGCTTGCGGAAAGCAGCGCTTCGAGGACCTGTCAGACGGGCAGCGTCTGCGATATCCTGGGGCATGTCCTCGTACATCTCGACAACGTCGCTGATACCAACCTTGCCTTTGATGGTGACGTGATCGACAGCCTTTTTCTTGAACATCAGGATCCAGCGGCCGGGACCTTTTTCCCCGCGCCGGCCACCCGTGGGGGCCGTCGTGACGAACCCATCGTAGCCCTCATCGGCGATCAGCTTGGAGACCATATTGGTCACAGATGCGGTCGAGGGATTGCCAGTCTTGATCTGGCCAGGCTTGAGCCCGATCCGTTTGGCAGATGCAGCGGCTTTCCTTTTCGCATCGTCGGCCAGCATCTTGCGGGCCTTCGGCCACAAGTCCAGGGCGTCGTTGACGGCGTCGTAAACCTTGGCATTCTTGAAGGACACGTTCAGGACCTGGGACTTGCCAATCAGTTGGGACTCGGGGGCTGTGCCGGCCTCATAGAAATAGACCAGCTCGGCGTACGGGGCCAGCTCGGTTGCTTCGATCATCCGGTTGTAGATGTCGCTCATGCTGTAGGAAGAAAAGTCCTTGCTGCCCTTGGGGGTGGCAACCAGGTAATCGCCGGGCTCCAGTTCGGCCTCGGTGTAGTGAACCCCGGTGCCCAGGTCGGCCCCGGGCTCGGTGCTGTACTTATCGATTTGCTTGACACCGTTATCCTTGAGATACCGCAGGTATTGCTTCTCCAGCTTGGAGACCTTGGTATAAAGGGTAGCGGGCAGTTTTAGTTTCTGGTTGACAGTCCCGAGGTCTTCCCCCATCTTTTCTTGGAGGTATACCCAGGGAGAGATCTTATCTTTGGGACCCATGCCCAACTCTTCTGCCAACTTCTTGGACTTTGAGTCAAAGATGGCAGAGACGTAGTCATAGGTAAAACTTTCGATAGGTTTATTCTGAGACTCAGCAACGACTTTCATCCACAAGGCTGCTTGGAGATCTCGCGGGTTCCATTTGTGCCCGGTTTCATCGGTGAGCTCGCGGGTCAACTGGAACAGTTTGTGACGGGAGGCAGTGTTCTCCGGTTCGGTAAAAATAGACCGGAAATCCCCAAGGGTGCGTTTGGGGTTGGCTTGAACGTATTTCACACGCCCAACAGACAACAGCGGAGGACCAAAGAAAAGATCGTGAATCCACATGTCGTTTGTGGTAGCTTTCTTATCCCCAGTCAAACCACGGGTAAACTCGTCTACCTTATATTCATCACTGAAGGTCAGATTGCCAGAGCGGATTCTCTCGAAGGCCTTTTTGACGTTGGGCCAGAACACTCCGCCGGGTTTGTCCCGTTTTCCAGCAAGCCATACGTAAGTCTGTGCAGCGAACACAGCGTTGGTGTTGACATTGGCACTCGGAGACGTCAGGCTAAGAGCCACAGTCATCAGGGTTGCGTCTTCACCAAACGCCTCTTGGAGCTTACCAACAGGGCTATCGTACCAAGCGATTGCCCTGGGGTTCTTCTCCAGAACTTCTTTCGCCCAGTCTTTGTAAACCTTATCGGAGTATTTCATCTCCAACCAGTCGCGGGTCTCACCGGTAATGATCCGGTTCTTGGCCACCTCAAGCAGGTTATCGATGTCCTTCATGGTCAGGTTGATCGGATCTTCGCTGAACCCTGTGATCTTCTTGATCCAGCGGTTCATGAAGTCCAGGAAGCGCTGGAAGAGTTTCTTGCGGGCAAGAGGGTTGAGACGCTCCGACCTGCGGGCGATGACCTCTTCAACGATCAAGCGCTTCTGTGCTTCGGGGGAGAGCTTCTTATCGGTGTAAAGGTCGCTGACCTCCTTGAAGAGCTTGGGGCTCTTTTTGACGGTGTCGTAAGCAAAGTCCAAGAACTCGTTGAAGTCGGCACCCTGGTCGGCAAACAACTCCATGATGCCCTTGTGGCCAACTTGCTCGTGCAGCCACAGTTCCACGGCCCGCTTGGGGCTGGGGATGTGCTCGGCCACAAAGTAGACGGTATCCCCGCTGGGATTCAGACCGGCCTCGATCTTGTCACCCTTTAGGATCGATTTCTTCATGTCCTCAGGGAGCTGATCCTGGGTGTCGACGACCACGACCTTCAGGGCCTTCTTGGCCATGCTTTGGAGCTCGTTAATCTTCTCGTAGATCTTGGCCTGGGATTGCTTGGAGAACTTGCCTACCTTTTTGGCAGTGGTCTTGGCAAACCGCGAAGCGGGTTCATCCCCTGGCTTGGGTGCACCATACTTGCGCCGCTCGGCGACAAGCGCGGACAGGCCACGCGGACGGGACCGGCGATCGGCAAAGCCACCGTCGATCACCTTCCGGCGCTCGACCGGAGGCAGAGAGGCAATCCGCTTGTCCAGATGATCGCTCAGATCGGCGATCAACTCCTGCTGTGCCAGAACTTCTCTGGGAACCTTGCCCGGGGGAATGACAATATTTGAAAAAGCCTTCTGCAGGTCGCTCTTGACCCGCTGGAGATCAGCCCAGTTGTTCCGCGCCGGCTCAACTGCCAGGGCGTCGACAGCCCGCTGGGCCGCACCCGCAACCTGTTTGGGGGCCGTGGGGATAACCTTCTGGGCAGTCTCAAGAACTTTCGGCAGAGCACTGGCAGGGACCAGCTTGGCCGCTGGGGCGGGGGTCACACTCGGCCCCGCTGGGGCCGGGGTCCGTCGGACATCCTTGAAGATACCCTTGACCCGTTCGGTCATGGCTGCCTTCTTGACAGGGTTCCAGTCGCTCTTACCTGCGATGCGTTTGAGGATAACCTCTTCGGACTTGGCCATCTGGACCTTGTCGGTCGGATCGATGTCCTTGAGGTCGGCTGTAAGCTCGGCGGGCAGAGCTGCCAGGGTGCGGTGAGGCACACTGACGTCGGCCCGTTTGGGCGCAGGAGTAGGGGCAGGGCGAGTGGAGCCCTGTTTGGTTTCAAAGCGTTTCTTTTCCGCGGCCCGCTGGGCCTCGGTAATCTTTTCCTTACGCTCCTGCTCAGTAAAGGCAGGGCCTGTTTTCTTTCCTTGCGCGGGGGTTTCGATCTTGGCATCCCGCGGTTGGGGAGTTAATTGAACCTTTCTTTCCTGGGAAGGACCAAGAACAGCAGCCGGTCCCTGGTGCGGACGCTTTTCGGGGGACCAGGGGAGGGGCTTTTCGGTGGTACGATCAAGATACCTCCGAAAGGCACTATCAGCCTGTTCAGAAATGGTCTCTTTTCGTGGCCTTCGATCAATCTCACGCTGGACCTCCTTTGCGTCGGGTGCCCCCGTGTCCACGGTGACCGGGCGAGCCGGTCCCATGTCCCGGGCCGGCAAGGGTTCGGTCTTGATGACCGACTGGGTCTCACTGGCCTTGGGTTTGGTCTTCTCGTCGCCGTAACGCCACAGCCCCAGACCGACGGGTTTCTTGTCGGTGGCACTGGGCAGGATGCCTGGTTTTTTTTCTCCTTTCGGAATGTCGGCCTCGTAGGCCTTTTTTGCTTCTGCGATCTGCTCGCCAAGGAACATATCGAGTCGACCTACAAGGAGCTTCTCAAAGGGGTCGGTGGTGTTGAATCCGTAATCCTGCAGCTCGTACTGGATCTTTTGCAAGGCCTGGAAGTTGGAGTTGCCTGCCGGGTCTCCCCCAGTGGCCTGGGCCTGCTGATACATGGCCAGGGCCTCGTGGGCCTTGCGGGCCACACGCGCAAACTTGCCAGGATTTTTGCCCCCAGTCTCGAGCATGTGCAGCGCGTTGCTGGTCACACTCAGGGTGCCGGGCAGATCCTCGGTCTGGTTGAAGATCTCCTGCAGGTCCTTGTTGGTTGCTACCTGTTGATTATATGCTTGGGTCTGTTGAGCGTGAATCTGCTCGTTTTGAGCCGCAGCCGCAGCCGCAGCTTGATCTGCTGCCTTTTCATCCGCAACTCGCTTTGCTTCTTCTTGTCGAGCTGCTCGTAAAACCACGCTTTGCTTTTCCTGCTCTTTGGCAGAAACGATTTGCTCACTCGATGCTCCACTGGTAAACGCACTCGGGTCATCTTCAACCTTGAGCCCGATGGCATCATCGATATCGGTCGGGGTCTCACCCGTGACAGGGGCATGGGCTGGTTTGAGCTGGTCGCTGACCAGGTCCCGATCGGCCCGGGCCTTGCGAAGATTGGCTGCCCTGCGGTTACGCCCCGCCTGGCGGACTCCCAGGCCCAGGGCCGTGAAGGGCAGGACAGTGAGGCCCTCTTTGGCCCCCTGTTTGGTCGTTTCGGCGAACTCATCTGCGAACTGGCTGGCCTGCTCCAGGGTGGTCTTGTCAGCACCTTCGGCCCAGATCGACGCAGCCGCGTCGGGGTAGCTCTGCAAAAATTCGGTGAGCCACTCGGTGCCGAGGGCCTGGCCGTACTTCTTGAGCTTTTGCACAAGGGCGCCCCGGACCTTGACCAACTTCATGGCCTTGCTCAAACCGAGCTGCTCCAGGGGAGTTTGCATAATGGCATTGGCCAGACCGGCCTTGGCGGCACGCTCGGGCGGCACACCGTTCTCGATGGCCTGCTCGTAGGTGCTGCCCAGGATCTGGGTGCCCATCAGAACCGTGCCACCCACAGGGCCTGTGAGGGCCGTGGTTGCAATCTGGCTCAGGATCTGGGGACCCGTCCGGACGACGTCTTCCCAAAAGCCTGCCGACTGGAGATACTCAGGGTCGGTCTTCAGGGCGTCTGCCTTGGCGGCGGACGACAGGGCACTCGCGGTCTTTTGCTGGGCCGGATACATAGGCCCATACATACCCTCGGGCACCATCGGCATTCCCAGCTTTTCAGCGGTTGAGCGGATCCGTTTGCTGGATCTTTCGGCCACATCCCCGGCGCCCTTGGCGTGAACGCCCAGACCGGTCAACCCATGGCGGATCACATCTTTGGCGCCCTCTTTGGCCGCGCCGGCAAGACGGCCGGCCGAGTACTCCGGCTTTTCCGTGGGGGCCTCGGGGGGCTGAACGGATGCCTGGTACTCTTTTTCCATCTTCTCAAAGATGGACTCCTCGGCGGGTTCAGTGGTGGTGTCCTGCTGAAGGGAGGCCTGGTACTCCCGTTCCAGTTGTTCAAAATCCATCGTGGGATCCTATTTAATATTGGGGAATTTTTCTTTGACCTTGGCCGCGGCGTCCGATGGGCCCAACCCTTGGGACCGCAACTGCTTGTAGAGTGCCTCCGGGGATTGGCCGGCGGGAGCCGGCGGAGCTCCGACTCCGGGGCCAGCTTCGGACGAGTGGGCCGACATCATCTGGTCGGGGACCTTGGGCAGCCCGTAGCCTTCCTGGCCGGGCATCTTGTCGACGGCGTAGTCTTTGAGAATGGCCTGAATCTGAGCAGCATCGTCGGGGTGACTTGGATCCAGGTCGGCAGCCTTAATGGCCTCTTTGGCTGCAGCCAGGCGGGATGCAAAGTTCTTGTCGCTTCGCATGATGTCCATGGCCTTGGCCCGGGATACGCCGTATGCTTCCTCGATCTCGGTGAGGGCATCCTTTTTCTTTTCAGATACTGCCCCAGCACTCTTTTTGTAGTAGTCGGCCTTGGCCCTGGACTCACCGGCATCAGCCTTGGCCTTGCTGGTATCAGCTTCAACCTTGGCAATGTCGGCCTTGGCCTTGGTGATGCCGAGCTCTTTCAGGCGCTCTTCCTGGCGATCCTTGGCAAGCTGAAAGCCACCGCGCAAGAGGTCCTCCGCGGACATGTTGAGCTGTCGGCCGCGGGCGTCCAGGTAGACAGACTTTTTCTCTCCGGTCTGGGGATCAATCATGGTAAGGGCATTGATCTTTTCGCCCTTGGCATTTTCAAGAACGTCAGGGTGCAAGACGGCCGCTTCGTTAAAGGCCTTGATCCTGGAGCGATCGGTCAGGTACAGCTCGGCGTAGGCCTTCTTGTCAATGACCGCTTGGTAGGTCTGACGGGCCTCATCCAGGGTGATCTCCCGTGCCCATTTTTCACCTGTGATCTGATCCTCAAAGATCCACTCACCGGGCTTTTCTGGGTTGGGGGTGGCGTTGATCCCATCAACATGCGTGTTGTAGCTGTCCATGTACGAGGCCACGGCTGCCTGTGGATCCGTTGCAGCAATGGACTCAGCCCGCTGGGCGTTTTTCATCATCAGGGCCTGCTTGCGATCGATATCGGCCTTAATGTTATCAAAGCGCTTGGCCTTGAGATCTTCAGTGTTCATCTGGGCCTTGGTGTAATCCATCAGGGCCTTGTTGAAGGCTGTACTCTGAAAGTTAGGATCATCGACGTTGGGGGAGAAGTTGTCGGGATCTTCGGTCAACCCTTTATAATAGGCGTTGTACTGATCGTCGAACTGTTTCTGCTCGGCCTGCAGCCGGCCCTCTTTGAGGGCGCTGCCCAGGCCCACCCCCATCTGGGTGATCCGGAAAATATCTTGAATTTGGTCGCTCATGTGTTGCCCTCTTTACGATAGGAAGTAGGCCAGAAGGCCAACCACAGCTCCAATGGCTGCCCCGTAAGGCCCCGCACTGGCTCCCGTGGAAACCGCGGTACCGATGCTGGCGCCGGCCGCGGCACCACCTGCGCCGGCTGCGATCCCTGCACCCACAGATTTTTTCTGCTTCATCTCCAAGTCTTTGGTCATCGCGGCCGAGGTGGCGCTGGACTGCGCCATGGTTTGTGTGGCTTTGCTGTAGGGGTTTTCTACCTGAAAAAGTCCTTGTGCCATATTACACCGCTCCCAATCCCATTCCGGCAGCCGAGGTCAGCCGGGAGAATCTTTGATCTTCTGCGTTTACCCGCGCCGTCGTTCTGGCGCCAGCAATACCCTTGGCCCGTTCGCGGGCAAGGTCAGCCATGCCGGCAGCAAAGCCGGCGGAGTTCTGGTTAAGCCCGAATCGAGCCGCATCTCGTCGCATCTGCTCTCCTGCCGAGGCAAAGCTGTGTGCGACATCAGCGCCGGCCATGTTGGCCTGACGGTTCGGATCAGTACCGCGGATGGCCTCGTCGTAGGCCAGCCGAGCAACTTCGGCCTGCCGACCGATGAGATCTCTACTAATGCCCAGCTTCTGTTGAGTGGCCTCGAGGGTCTTGCGCTCGGTCTCTTGCTGCAATCCCAGCAAAGTCTTTCCATCGGCACCCTGCTGCAGGAGGCCCTGCGCCTGGGCCTCGGCGACAGAGGCCTGAGCCTGAGCCGCACTGGCCTCTGCAATCCCTTGCTTGGTCAGGTAGGGGAGCATCTCCTGATTGGCCTTAATCTGAGCACTTTCAAACGGCTTGTACTCTTTTTGCCAAAAATCAAAGTAATCTTCAGCCATCGATTGTTGGCGTTCGGCAATGTCGGCCATGCGGGCATTGTAGACTCTGTCCACCATGTTGCCCCCGCCGCCCTTGCAACACGCAACCGGGCCGGTCCACTCGAAGGACTCCTCGTGGAGGATCTCACCCGTATCGATGTCGATCTTAATCGTTGTGTAAATTTTCATCTTCGTTTTTCCTGTAGTAAACGATTGTCCCTTCGACCCGCTTTTGATTCGCGTGATCCCAGATAAGGTCAGGAACCTTTCCAAGCACCGTCAACCCCATCCGCAGGCAAGCCTGCACTGCACGGGTGTTGCAAGAGGGGAGATACCCCAGGAGGACCCCGTAGATGTCCGCCAGGTAATCCTGGGCAAACTTCATGATCTCTTGGGCATGGCCCCAGGAATTGCTGAAGAAGCAAAAGTGGACCCGGGCTGCAGCCATCTCGATGTGGTTGACCCAGATCAGGGCCACCGGAATGTTATCTTCCATAGCCACGTAGAGGTGGCTCGATCTGGATTTCATCTCAGCGAGAAAGTCATTCGGGTTGAGAAAAACCCCTTCGAAGGTCATCTGTGCGATGGTACCATCTTTGACCATCTGATCATAAAAGCCCAGGATCTGGCTATCCGTGAAGGTCCGGATGCCGTCGAACTCCATGTAGGGCATCATCTGTAACATCATCTGCTGGGGAATCTCTCCTTTACTGCACGACAAGCTGCAAGGTATGTCGCAAGCTGCTTTTGGCCTTCGGCCACTTCGGGACCACTCATGGCCATCTTTACCTGAGAATCGATATACTCTGTAACTGGCGGGTAAGCTCGTCTACGAAGGTATGCGTAATTGTCGAGGCGCCACTGGGCAACGTCAACCCGGCCAAGAAAGTAATCACTGATTTGTTTGTTCAGCTCCTCATCGGGAAGAGACACATCCAGGTGGGTAGGGAACTTTTTCACCCGTTGGGTGTAAAGTTCTTCGTCTTTCTCAGCCATGGACTTTTCCACGACGGAGGTGCCTTCAATCTTTTGGGTTGCTGCATTGGCTGTACCCTCCATGACCCATTCGTTTTCGGATGTGACTTGAAGTGGTATCAGTTCCCGCGGGCAGGTCCCCGTTCGTATAATTCTTCCGGTAGTAATATCGTAAACCACAAAGTTAGCAATCTTCATTATTATCTCTTCAATCCGATGGCAAACATAGATCTGGCGCTGAATGGTGTATTGACCCCATTATTAATAGCATAATAGGTAGCTGAAGCAGGAGGATAAGCATCATAAGCCATAAAAAATATATAACCTCCGAAGTAATACATTCCACTACCAGTATCATAACCTATCACGGGAAGAGTAATAATTATACTTAGAATATCAATTGAATCTCTTCTAATTTTAATAGAAGCAGTATTATTGACATCAGAACCATATGCGTATGCTCCAAACCAAACATTCACAGGAGCACCTAAAGAAGACATGCCGAGCTGAATAATAGGACTTCCGTACACCACAGGAGTGTAACTATCCCCTGCGTTATACACTGCAACCGGAACTGTAACCGCATTGCCTGCAAGATGCAGAGTATCAATTGAAAGGGCACCGATCTTGGCCGTGGTAATGGAGGCATCCTGGATGTTCGCAGTACCCACGGCCGCAGCTCCAATCTTTGCATTGGTGATATTACCATTGGCGATATTGGCGGCAAGGATTTGGGCAGCACCGATGTGGGCAGATTGGATGATACCACTCTGGATGTTGGCCGTATTGGCAATGATGGTGTTGGTGCCGACGTGGTTGGCCGTTATCTGGCCGGCACCAATAGAGTTGGCCAGGATCGACCCTGTGAAAATTCTTCCACCGTCGATCTTGGTGATGTCGTTGCCGTGGGCCCAGTAGCTGTTGAGAAGATCGTCGTGAGCCAAATCATTGATGTGGGCCACGGTGATCACACCGTCTGCCAGGCGAATGGACCCGTCGGTGCCGTCGCCGACCACCAGAGAACCTGTCTCGATTGAACGAGCCAGGATACTATTGTCCACCACCAGATTGCCGTCGATGCCGACCGTTTGTTGACCGCCGACGTCGCCTTCGATCAGGATGCCAACACGAGCCCAGTAAAGAGTCTCGGAAGGATCATGGCCGCTGACCCCAGGGTCGTAGAGGGTTCGCTTGTACCTTTTGATGTTGCCGTCCGCGGCCAGCCAGCGGACCAGTTCGTCAGGCGTGTAGACCGTTCCTCCATCATACATGGGAGGATCGGCCCCCAAGAGGGCCTCAATGACCCCTTCGATACGTTCTCCCAGGCTTTCCTTGCGGGGAACCAACATGCCCCCTTGCAGGGCGCTGGGAACCCAGACCGAATACTTGCCGGCATGGGTGACAGCCCTGATCCAATAGTAATTGTCCATGGTCACGAACTGGACGTTGTGCACGTAGCTGTCGCCTGGTGCCGACACGATGGCGACCCGGATTGCCTCAGTGACGCTGTTGCTCTGATTGACCCAGATCTCAACGCCGGCCAGGTGATCACCAATCGGGTTCGTCCACTTGATCGTGTTGGTCCAGGTGCCAACCTCAATGGTCATATTTGTGGGGGGACCGATCGCAGAAGTATCTGAAGAGGGCAGAGGAACTGCTCCAGATGCCAGATCGTTCTGAGAGATATACTGATCGCCGGATCCCCGGAGCCCCTCACGGATCTCAATGATCTCCTTGATGGAGAAAAGAAACCGCCGCATTTCAGCGGACAGGTCTTTGGGGACTTCTGGAACAGAAGGAAGAGTACTCATAGATAGATGAGCTCCGATGGAGAGTGCGCGAGCAGCACCTGATCAACCTCGGACACTCCTTCCACTTCAAACTCGAAGTGAACGTGCGCCCCGGTCACAAGCCAGAACCACTCCTCATCGGACACGGTCTTGGTCTGGACCAGGTCCCGATTGTGGTATACCCGAAAGGTGATAGGGCCGTCGGCGAAGGGCCCGCGGATCTGTGCTACCGCGTAGTTGGTGTAGCTGGTAGTGAAGACTTTTGACTTCCAGGTGTAGGTGAGTTTGGCCCCACCTTCCCAGATGTGAATGAAGAAATCATTATCGAGTTGCCCAATGAGGGCCAGCGTGTTCCAGATAGGGATAATGTGTCCACCCCAGATGTGCACGCCGGTATTGAACTCTTCCAGGGTTGGGGTCTCACCCAGGGTGAGGATAAAACCCTTGCCGGTCTCCTGATAAAAGCCGTAGTAACAATCATTGTAAAAAAACCCAATGAGGGTTTCAGGGCGATTGACATTCCATTGTTCAGGGGTAAAGAGGTGTGCGGTTAGGTTGACCACACTCGTCCCTGTAACCCGCATCAGCCCGTCAGGGGATGGGTAGATCACACCGTCTCTGGTGGAGACGACCCCTCGTTTGCTGACGCATCCTTGCTGGTAGTTGAGCCGGGTGAGGCTCAATCTGGAAGGATCAGAACCTTGAATGATGTATGGGTAAACCTCAGTCAAAACGACAACATCGCTTTGGTAGGATCCCAGGGCCACCACCCGGTCCTCGACCAGGATCCGGTATTCGGTTGGCCAGGCGTAAGGGACCAGAGGCTCACTGAAACACACCTCGTTTCCGCTGGAACCCACAAGGATGTTGTTCATGAACAGAACCAGGTTGGCCAGGTCCTCTGGAGGGGTATCCCAATCCTCGCTGGGGCATACCTCGCCCAGTTCGTCAGTGAGGCCCGTGGCGCCGGCAGCGGCATTGGCGTCGTAAATATACGACTCAACCGATGCAATCTCAGCAATGGGGATATCCCAGACAGGTTCACCCGCGGTGGAGCCCGGCCGAGCCTTGATCAACTGGAACTCCGCGGACCCGGAGGTGCCAACCGACACCCGATACACCCGCAAGTGGGTGATATGCTCGTTGAGTGGATTGACAAAGTTCTTGAGCCGAACGTACTGCCCACCCGGCACGGTCGTCACGGCGCTGGCGTCGGCCGGTGCGCTTTCTTCCCCCCAGGCGGTCACGTAGGTATAGTAGTAGGAAACATCCACGTCGCCGTAGCTGGAATTGGGTGTGCCCACAAACTCAACAGTCAGAATGGAGGTTGGCTTTTGGACGCCCAGGGCGACGGACGTCGCGGGGTAGGTGGCTGGATCTCCGCCGGCTGTTGCCATCGTAGCGTTACTTTGTTTCGGAGCTCCATCCCCGGTATAAAAAAACCGATCATCACTGTCAGCAATCTGTGCCTTGACAATATCAACCGTATTGGTCCAGACCATCCAGTCAGTCCCGATCTTATGGATCGTGAGGGGAACACCCGGCTTGGTCAGTTGTTCGGCCTTGAGCAATCCCGATCGGGGCTTGAGGTTTCCAGACTCAGGGTTGGCATTGACTGCGGACTGAGGTGAGATCGGTTCTATGAATTTAGGGTTGAGCTTGGGAACGCGAGTCCCGCGGGGGTTTACTACTAATACAGCCATACTTCGTCACTCCGAGGGGTCACGATTACAGGAGCGGAGGTGAAAGACTTTTTGAGGTGCCGTTTTGCTTCTGCCATCCCTTTGCGGTACGCCCGCTGGGCCGCTTCGCCCGCCATCAGATCAGTCCACTGTTTGCCAGGCATCAACAAAAGCCTGGCCTTGGCGCCATTCTTGATATGATCGAGCCAGTACGTATAAACTTCGTCGTCGACAGCAGTTGCGGAAAGAGTGGGAGAAATGGCCACTTCAATATAAACGGTACCGGTCTTCATCGGGAAGACGGTCAACTCCCAGTGATCGGAAAAATAGTAAAACTTCTTGCGAAGCTCGGCCGAAATATCCGCCGAATGATTAAGCACCTTGCGCTTTTCAAGGGGCCAGGAAACCCCGTCGAGGATGAATTTGGAAATGCCGATGATGATAAAATCCTCTGCGTCATCTTCGATGGCGTTCAGATCCAACACAGCGGCATTGTTCATGGTCGTCCGCACGCTGCTGACGGTAAGCTGCAGACCGCGGGAAAGAAACCATGTGTTGCGACAAAAGTCCTGGATGGTTTCGAGTATGGCCCGCTCGACCAACATGACAGGACAACCTTGCACGTCAGGTAGGACGTGAGCCGTAAACTCGCTGATAAGCATTTACTGTGTCCTCCGGAACGATGAAGAGATAGGATGGATGTTAGGATCCGCCTCAATCTCAGTCACCCCGTACCGTTCAAGTGCCCCCATAAAAGCCTGGTAGTAAGCCACAGCTTTTTGCAGAGCATCCGCACTATCGATCTGTTTGCTCAGGGCACGGAAGAGAACATAGTCGAGTAAGATGGGCTCATATTCATCCGACAATTCGATGTAATCATCCGAACTGGTAAGAGGCGTTGGAACGGGAGTATAAACAAGTTCAACCCAAACATTAACAGTGGCGTGCACAGGAGGTGTCACGTAAAAAATCCGGGGAGTCTTTTCATCGTAGGTGTAATTGTAGATGGTAGTGGAAGGACCCCCACTGTGCCAAAAAGGATCAACCTGATCGAGAAACTTGCGGTCCACAATCTGGATGGCACGACCTGGGGACTTTCCATCGGAACCCATGTTGCGGACGATGTCCAGCAACTTGATCCCCGACCTCAGGGTAGCACCGGAAGCATCTGGGAAGCTGGCCGTACCGTTGGGAAGAGATTGCCGCGTCTTGCCGGCTACAAGGCGCATCTCGGCGACGATCGATACCGCGTCGGGCTTGACCGTAACAATTTGCACCTGACCCATGTTCAACCAATCGAGCAGCTCGGAGGCACTCCACCGCACAGCCCCCGTATCCTGCAGGAGAACAGCCGCTTTCGTGATGATACGCGAGGCTTGGATCATTTTAGATAACTCCCCTGTCCACGATCTCGTAGACCAGACGAGGCACACGCACCGTGCGCTGGTGCAGCTTGCCGTCTTTTTCGTATTGGACTATTTTGTCGGTCACAGCGTGACGAACCACTTCCATAAATTCTGCTGGAATCCGGCACAGACACTCACGGGGCAGGTACAGGAATCGGCCCTGCAATCCCAGGGGGACGTACTTGGGCTCACCGTCCTGGTTGCGGAAAACGATATCGACGTACTCGCGCCGGATCTTCGGGGGACCGGCGACCTCTTCATCGTTCAGCTCAACAGGCTCTTCGAGCAAACCTGCGGCTGCGTCCATCTCAACCAACTGATCGATGGCCACCTTGCGGTCGAACTTATCAGGATCGAAGGGGATATTCTTCTCGATGAGAATGGAGATCAGTTCGTCTTTTTTCATCTTCCAATAGGCTTGTTTTGTGCTCACAAAAGCTCCTTAAGGGGGAGGGGTTGCCCCCTCCCCGTGGGGTTATTAGCCGAGCTTGCTGGCTGCTACCTCGGCTCGTGCCATCCAGAAGTCCTGGAGGATGAGGCACGCATGGTAGAATTTAATACCGACGGAACCGCGCTGACCCAAGGGGTCCCCGCCACGGGCAACGCCCGGGTTAAGCACCATCGGGGTTATGGCATTTTTGCCTTTGAGAGGAACAACCGCGTAAGCATTCTGGGCAAAGTACAGAATGGGGTATACGGTAACGGCCGTGGTGCCCATGACCGTGGAGGGGATGGTGCTATTGCCCACATCGCCCAGGCTGGTCACAACGGTGGAGACGATGTAGCGCACGCTCTCAACCTTGCCGATTTCACCCTCGAACGGGCTCATGGAACCGTACTTTTCAGCTGGTACGAAACCGTCCATGGAGCGGATGTCCGCTTCCAGATCGGGATGGCAAATGCCGACGAACGCCGGGCTGATCGCCTCAGTGCCGTAGGCGGCCGAGCTCTTCACTACCTTCGTGATCGGCTTGGCCAGGTTGCGTTTCAGGCCGCGGGTGATCAAGCGCTGCAGAGGCAAGCTGATCGGGGCGTCAACCTGGTTACGGGCCTCGGTGGTGCCGGTGAGGCCGTAGTAGACGTTGGTGCCGCCTTTGAGGGCATTGTAGCGGACGTTCTCCGCCAGGAAGGCACCGGACTCGCCGAGGGTATCGATCGCCTCTTGCAGGATCGGATCCTCGTGGAAGTCTTGCACCTGGTCAGTAATTTCGGTGTACATACCGAACTGCTCCAAGGTGACATCGATGTCCTCGAAAGTCAGATCGACGGGCTCAGGGGTGATACCCTCAGACAGCTTGCGCCCACCGTCTTGACCGGTGGCAGCAGTCGTGGTGATGTCAAACAGCTCGTTAGCGCCGCTGTTACCTTCGTAATACTCGTACGGACTGTAGCCGTTGGTGAACGCGCTGCCGTCGAGGAAGTAACGCCGGAACTGCATGGTTTTGGTGGACCGGGAAGGGATCGGTTTGGACATGCCAAACTTTTCGAAGACCAGGTACGGAAAGCCGCGTTCGAGCAGGTCTTTTACAACAAAGGCCTGAGTACGAGGAGAAAGGGAAGTAAAAGTATTCATGGTAAATTAATGCTCCTATTTACCGCGAATAGCGTCCTCCCATCCAGCATCAAAATCGTCCTTGTCCGGTCCGCCCTTGGGCAAGTGTGCCTTGGACGACGGGACAGCTTCGAGGGCGGCAGCTTTGGCTGCTTTGGATTGTTTTTGCTTTGCGGGAGGTTCGCCCTTCGCAGATTGTGCACGGGATTGTTTGTACACAGTCAGAAGCTCGATCACGTCCTCAGTGGATCCTTTGTCCGCAATCTCCTGGTAGCGGTCCCGCACAAACGCGGGTTGTTCCTCGATAAAGGAAATTAGGTCAGGAGACGCGGCCACTTGCTGGTAGTCAGGGTGCACTGCAGCGATCCTTGCGAAATGATCGTGTGCTGTAACACTCTGCACCTTGCTTTTGATCTCTGTGAGTTCGGGGGTGAGTTTCTGAATTTCTTCGTGTACGATTTTACGGGCGATTTGTTCGCCCCGAATGTCAACGAGTTTGTTGAACGGGGCTTTTAACTCCGGATAGTTGTCAAAGAAACTTTCAAGTTCAGGATCATCGGCGGGAGCTGGAGCTTTATCCAAGGGCTCTTCAGCAACCTTTTTCTCTCTGGCTGCTGCCGCTGCTCGTTCAGCTTCCTCGGCTCGTTGGTTGGCCGCTCGAATTCTGCCTTCCCAAGATTTGTTTCTCTGGACTTCCTTTTCGTACAGGGCTTTGTAATCTGTCTCACCATCGGGCTCTTCACCGTCGGGATCGCTTTCCTCGGCAGGGGCGCCTTCCTCGTCTCCGGTGGGTGTGTCGTCTGATTGAGGGATATCATCCGCACTGTCGTCGTTTCCTGGATCTTCTCCAGGAGGGCTTTGAGAGGTGACCTCTTCAAAAGCCTTGTCAAATTCTTCTTCGGGGGTAAGTTCTGGCAATGAATTACTCCATTGTTGCGGGGCCGGTCGGTGCCGGTAATCCCTGGTTGTTTAGGTGAGGTGAGCCAAGAGCCACTTTAGCTCTCGAATCGCCCCTTGATTTTTGAGAACATCTTCAGCAGGGGAGGCATCGTTTGACTCCCGGGCCTTTTGGAGACGGAGCTTAAAAAGCTCCGCCACCTTGAGCATTACTGCGGTATTGCTGTACTCTTTGATCTCACGCGATAACTTGTCCATCAGGTGCGGTTACCTTTGGTATTTCCCCACCCACGGCGATATCTTCAGGAGACAAACGCTCCATGGAGGGGCGATTGGATTGGCCTCTGTCGTCGACATGGCCGCTGGAAAGGGCCTTGAGTTTTTCAATCTCGAAGAGTTGGTCCTGCATCTCTTTTGCTTGAGCAGCCTGTCGTTCCTGTTCAAACCGGATCTGATCGGGGCTCTTGACCAGATTGTAATCGGCCAGGTCCATGGCCTTTGCGGCAACCCGCAGGGCCTCGTCGCGGTTGGTGTACTGCAGGTCCACCGGGTTGTTGGTGAGCATCAGCCACTGGTTGAGAGTTTCAGTCAGTACTTCCTTGGCGATCAAGCTGTTCGTGCCTTCGGCTCGAACGCTGAAATCGCCCTTGATGTCGGCCTTGGGGTTGAACTCCATATTCCAGTTGTACATGGCGCGGATGAAGGGCTTGGTAATGCCGTCATCGAAATTTTTGATCTGGTCCTTGATGGTGATGTTGGCCGCGCCCATGAGCATGGACAGGCCTGTGGCGGTGCGGCCGGCACCTTGGACATTGCTGGTCTCGCCGTACAGATACCGCGGAACGGTTGTGATCTCGTCGGCCGCGGACATGAAAAACTGCGCGAGTTGCATGAACTCGGCGGTGTGGGCCGGAATGTCGTAGACATTGATGGCCTTGGCCCCGGCCTCAACCCCGGTGCCTGTGCGCTGAAAAACACGGAAGGCATACAGATCGGTGGGATCCTCATCGGCTGCCAGAAGATCGGTGTTGGCCTCGATGTAGGGGCCGGCACTGTGGGCGGCATTGTCGAGCATGGCTCGGATGCTGGCATTGAACAGGCCCTGGGGATCACGCATAATGCGGGGGATCCCTTCACCAAAAATGCTGGTCTCGTCCTTTTCGTAGTAGTAAAAGTAATAAGGGAACGCGCTGCCTTCGAGAGGGCTCAGCACAGCTTTGATGACTACGTCGCCGACGATCCACACGTTGGCCGCAACTTCCATTCCGACCTGCTCTTCATCGATCTCAACACCTTGGTTGATCAGATCGTTGGTACTCAGGTAACCCCAATATTCGAGCACCTCGTACTTGTTCTTGCGGGCCCGGGACGTGGTAGCGGTCTTGCCGGCGCCATCCTGGGAAAGGTCCCCCAAATCGGTTTCGTAGTTCTTCCAGTCAATGTCGCCTTCACGGTTGGCCCGAAGGTAGGCCTTGATCGCTTCCGGGTTGAACCCAGGCCGCTGGCCAAGAGCCAGCAACTTGTGCCGGGGCATAACGTGGCGCTGGTAGACGTATTCGGCATTGTCAATGTTGTTGACACTCATGTCCGGGTAAATGTCCCAGATGGAGACCGACTCGCAGTAGGGGGAAAGGCTTTCAATCTGGATCGTAGTCCAGTTGTCATCGGGCGCAGAGACCCATCGCTTTGCCACATTGCGCTTTACAAGGGGACCTTTGAGAATTCCCGTACCATACAGGTTGCCGGAGTGAACCGTCTGCCGGATGATCTCGCGGTACTTGATCTCGGTCAGTTGGTCGTCGATCTCCTTTTGCATATTGTCGGCACGGCGTTTGGCCTCGTCGTAAACAATGTTGCGGATCTCAGCCTCGCTGGGTTCCTGCCCTGTGATTTCCACGAGTTGGGAAGCGATGGTCTGCATCAGGTTGGGGTCCAGCTCCGGGACCGGGGTGGGCCCGACCGACCAGTTGCGGTCACCGTTGGCTGGAAAAAGGATGTCGCAGGTCCTGGCGCTAATCGTTTTGACCTTGGTGCGGGTCAGAGACAGAAACGCCTTGGAGCGCTTGGGATGCAGCTTGGCCAACAGATCGGGGTCATACTTGCCCTTGTACTGGCGCAAGTCTTTGAGCCACTCGAGCTCGATCTCTCTGCGATCAACCTCTGCATACGAAAAGCGCTCACGCAGCATCCGCCCAAGAGGGGTCTGGTATGGGGTGAGATCTGTTTCGTCGGGTTTGGTTTCGCCGTCCTTGAGGAGCTTGTCGAGATGCTCACGCATCCGATCATCAGCTTCGTTTTGTTCCATGCTTAAATCCTAATAGCCGCTGACACTGTCAGCCGGAGAGGTGTACCGTTGCCGATGTTTCGACTTGGTGCGTCTGATGGTGCGGCCTTCGCTCAATTCAAGGCCCGCATATTGGAGAGCGTCGTGGATGTGACTGTGAAGGTTCTTCTCGGGTTTTTCTTTGAACCGGATGTTAAAGGCTTGGGCCTGGCTTACCTTGGCATACTTGTATTCGCTGATGAACCCTTCCCGCAGGATCGGGGTGGTTGGCCCTGAAAGAAGAAATCCGCCCCTCTTTCGCAAGAAAAAGTTGATCGCCTCGCGTCGAGCCAGAGGCTCGTTTGTCCTGGCAATGGATACCGGCAAGCCGGCCAGTTTGATGATATCGAGTGCCGAACGCTTGTCGTTCTGGCTGCGGTTCACCGCGGCCGGATCGACCTTGATTTCGAAATTGAACTTTTTATACTTGTTGCGAATCAGTGGCCACAAGATATCGTAGACGAACTCTTGAATGGAAGTATTTTCCGTGACCAGTTCGTCCAGCGTGATCATCTGGCCAAGAGGACTGAGCTGGCAAAAAGCAGCGGCGGGATCCAGTCCACAGTCCATGCCAATGACCAGGGGCACACCATCCAAAGGTTTGAGCACGCGCTCTGAAGCGTGATCTTTATCCGAGTAAGCCTTGTAAACAGGGCGCCCTTTCCGGATGGAACCATAGTTGTTGAGAATATAGACATTGATAAAATCCTCATCATTGCCGGCCACCATGTCCAGGTAGTATTCAGGATCCAGGTGTGGGACCCACCATTGCTTCTTTTCCGCAAACCAGGTGGCGGTCTTAACCGGGGGCCTTTTGGGATCCCCGTCTTGCCAGTGACCCAGGTTGTCCGCGTTGGGATTTACCCGGTAGCGCTGGCCATCATGAATAAGGGCCGACGGTTGAACGTAAAACGAATGCTTGGGGGGCTTATCCTTTTCCGCCAGGATGTACAGCCAGTGGTTGATATCCACACTGTTGTAATCGAGCACAATCACGGACTTGGTGGGGCCCCCTACGTTGGGCGGGGGAAAGCGTTTAACCCTGGTTTTGAGCATGTCAAAGACCCCCTTGGGGATCTCGGCAGCCTCATTGATATGGGCCCCGGTGAGCTCCAGGGACTGGAGCTTGTTGACGTTATCCTCCCGGTCCAAGGCGATGAAAAAAATCTCGATGTCCAGTTTGGTGCCGTCCACGAGGGGCATCTCAATGGTGCCCCGGATCGGAACATCGTAGACAATCTTGATGTGATCGCCGAACCAATCGATCCAGGACTTGACCACGGTGGACTTCAGGGCCGGGTAAGTAGACCGGAGAACCGCAAAGCGGGTCTTTCGGACCCCGTTGTCGTCGGGGTCCTGGTTCATGGCATTCATGAACAGGTGCATGATGCACCCGCTGGACTTGCCGGAACCTACTGGGCCACGCACAAAAAGATAGGGGTTGGGATCGCGGTGAACCTGAAGGAAGGTGGCATTCGCAAAGTAGCTGATCAGCATATTGGTCGGGGAAGGGGGGCCAGGGTGTGGCCCCTTCGATGGGTTAACTCCAGGGCGGGATCTCGCCGGGGATTACGTTGAAGACGTCAATGTAAGTGGTCGTAACGCTGGCCGTGTTCAAGGCGGTCGTGCCGATGGTAAAGTCCACCGCGGTGCCGTTGGAGATCTTGACCGCGGCCACGCAAACGTAGGCAGCCGTGTCAAACTCAGGGATAACGATATCTCCGGCAGCGGCTACGATATTGGTCAACATCAGCTTTTCGGTGCCGGTTGCGTTGACCAGGACCAGGATCGCGGCCTTTTTGCCGGCAGGGATCTTGACACCACCAACGGTCGCATCGGCGCTCAAATCGATGGCGGCAACTGCCTCATTGGAATAGATTTGGCCATTGATCACGATGGTCTGGGCATTGTCCAGCTCAATATCACCGGTAGTGGCATCGGCCGATACGCCGGCTGCGGTCAAGCACGCATTGCGCATCCGCTCCAGGACACCAGACAAGCGCTTGTCAAACAGTTTGTGTTCCATTTTACTCTACTCTCCTTATTCGCTGGCCTCAGCCGCAGTGATAATACCGTTTGCTACCGTCAACACAGGGGTAGCGCTGACATCGATCTCACCGTCGTCAATGGCGGCGGCGGTAGGGTGGGCAGCCGCGCAGATCAGGTCGATGACCTTGAGCAGCGCCAACTGCACCTGCAGGTCAGGAACATTCCGAACCGCGTCTTTCGCACTTTTGATCGTACTTGCAGAAAGTGACATGATTTCTTTCCTCTTCTGGATTTAATGAAAGGGGGAGTGTGTCCCCCACGGGACACCCGCTTTTACTCTTCTACTTCGCCGTCGACTACATCGGCCTCATCGATCATGGGAAGGGGAGCCGGGGCGACATGTTTGGTGGGTGCTGGGATATGGAGATGAATGGTGGTATTAGCAGCGTCAGTTTTAACTTCGGTGGATTTGAGCACAGGGAAGCAGTACTTCATAAGGTCTCGCTGAATAGACCGTTTTAGCCGGATCTTTTCAACGGGGTCAAGGAGAGCATCTGCTTCCTTGTAGGTTTTGAGGATCTCGGCGACCACATCGAAGTTGTGATCCTCATTGAGGATGTTCAGGAGAAACTTAGCCTTCTTCTGCCTGTGCACATACTTGACGGAACCTTCGGGGCGGGGTTTTTTCTTTCGTGCCATTACTGACTGGGAACGACTTGGACACCCACACTCACGCTGAACTCAGCAGGAGTCTCGACCGGACCCCAAGGTATGGTGAGGGTGTAGTTGGCCTCGTTGGAGAAATCCGAGTGAGACCCGTCTTTGGAATGTGCGACCAGAACAAAATACTTAGTGTAGTCTTTACCTCGATCGCCGGCCCATACAATTCCATTGGTGGAAGAAAACGTGGGACCCACACCACCGACATAGAAGATATCAATCTCTTGTACGGTAGGCCCGCCAGATTCTTCACGAACGTGCAACACCCATTTGTCCAGAGACTCTAAATCCCCATACTGCTCCCACTCAAAGGTAAGGACCCAAGGGGTCTCAACCGCTTGAGCAGCGGTCATGCCGGCCAGCAAAAGACTGACAACGAGAAAGAGGGTAAAAAATAGTTTATTCATCGATGTTCCTTCTTAATAATTTAACGGCTGCCCCATTGTGGTAGAGACGACCGGCTGACCACTCGCATATTGTAATCGCCGAAAAATCTGGCCGAAGCTGCGTGATCAAAATCGATCAATCCACCATTAGGGGAGGGAATTTATTCGGTAGCTACCGACAGAGTGACACCGTTGGCCCGGATCATCTTTCCAAGCGCACCCTTTGGGATATTTCGGTAAGAAGAGTGAGGCCCTGGGTCACAGGGGAGATCGGCCCCCGAACAGTCCTGGTCGATGCCGTCGCCGCAAATTTCGGTCGCTCCCGGGTTGATCGCGGCATCGCTGTCGTTGCAGTCGCCGGTTGTGGCGATTAATTGGGCAGCGGTGTACCAGGTCGCGCCGGGGTCGGTTTCCGATTCCTGCGATTGTTCAGGGACCGGGCCGAAACCATCCCCGTCTGCGTCGAGATAGTATGTGGTCATAGTCGGCGGCGGCGTATCTCCAGGGCCGATATAAGAAGACGCCACGATCACGTCGTCTATGTAGATACTGGTGTCCTGGGTGAAGCCGGAGTTGGCCCAGCCCATCAGGTAGCCGGTTTCAAAGTAGTTACGGACGCATGGGCTGTTGCTGTAATCCAGCGTGACATCGGAGAACTTCTTGACGCCATCCACCCAGAACTCCATGGCGGCATTGCCCGTGCCCTCGTCCACCTTGGTGTGAAACTCAAAATGCAGCCACTTGTTCAAGTCATTGGCGGTCAGCGTCCAGCTCCCAAGATCGCCTACCGAGCTGATGTCGCCCATACTGCCGTTGCAGTCGATTTCCCAAGCGTTATTGACCCAGGACTTCATCGCCTCCGGGAACAGGCGTGACACGCTTGAAGCACCGAACGAGGCTCCCATCTTGACCGGATCTCCGGTATAGTCGGCGTTCTCACTCCATATGCGAAACACCTTGTTATTGTTCGCATTGCTTGAACATCCGCTGGGCGTGCGATGCGCATAGTTTGAAGGAAAGTAAATGTAATAGCCAACGTACGCCTCGTTGACGCTCTGACCGATGTTAAACCGCTGTTCGGCATAGGCGTCA
>Ga0172382_10002845_pt1 | contig 28147 bp, 29 predicted proteins | sample Leawel138RmetaG_FD_122245 | JGI IMG/M metagenome (GOLD analysis project Ga0172382, IMG submission 122245) | Leachate microbial communities from a municipal landfill in Southern Ontario, Canada - Leachate well 138R metaG | ecosystem: Engineered > Solid waste > Landfill > Unclassified | place...
CATTAAATTTTGCGAGGCCTATAAGTATGATTGGCCTATTAAATAACCCTAATGTTTCAATATCAAAGAAAACGAAATCCTCCTTCTCATGAAAACCCGAACAGCAGTATGCAAGCTCATCAGATTTGGATAGCCAATGGGAAATTGTATCCATTATACTTTTAGTATTCATTGATTCAATCAAATCTAGACACTGTTTTGCCTCGCTTGAAAAATTAGGGTGGTGAACTAGATCTTCTATTGTTTTATAGCCTCTGCTGTTAAGATATTTTTTTTTCGTATCCCCTATCCCATAAATTAATTTAGTTTCTGATAAAATTTTTTGTTTTGCCTTTTCTTTTGAAAACTTTTTTAGATCTGATTTCATTTCCTGATTGATTGTAAATACGTTCCCAAATTCGCCATCAGTTTCAACGCCCTTGATTGCTTCAGAGAGCTCAATGCCCTTGTATGCCTCTATCAGCTTAGCTTTGAGATTTTGTGCATTGGCATAATCATTATAATTAAGGCCAAACGGCATGCTGTAGAAGAAATCATTTTTTATGTCTTCATTTTCTTCTATTATCTCATATTCTTTTACTGCGTCAATTTTGGACCTATAACTTTTACCAATGCCGCTAAACGGGGATTTATTGTTCGCGTATGGATTTCTATCTGATTTAATTGTAATGGACATAAACTCACAGTTAGTTTGAGAATTGATTAACAACTTTAAGTTATCAATTTCTATTTAAGTGTTATTATTATAGTTTAGAGAAGAGTTGATATTTAAATAATAAAAAAATAAAATATTATTGAATTACTACATTGATTGTCTTTTTGTCTAATGATCCACGCAGTGACGATGCAGTTATTACCACTGGGTAAGTTCCAGCTGGTACGTCAGCAGATGCTGTTATAGTTAAAGAAAATGTTCCTATGTTGTGTGCTGTTATCTTCTGTAATTCTGGATCTAAAGTGTAAGTTACTCCTTCAGGTAGTCCTTGTAAGGTAATCTTGACCTCTGCTTGTGTTACCATTCCTCTGTTTTCAACTTCCACAAGTACCCTCTGTGTTCCAGGGATCACTTCTAGCGCAGATATAATCTTACCATCAGATATAATATTGGCCCCTGTTGCGGGTATGCTTAATGTCTCTAGACCTAAGTTTGGATAAAGAACTGTTTCAGGTAGTGGTGTTTTGCAAGATATTGTAACTGTGACTGTTGCGGTATCTGTTCCACACCCCCCATCAGATATCTGATAAATAAATGTATCTTCTCCACAGTAATTGGCAGTTGGGCAGTAAGTTATTGTATTATCGTCTTTTATAGTAACTGTTCCATATGTAGGATTAGAAACCCACGAAACTTTTATTGGTAAGTCTCCAGCTACATCATTTAAGGTAACTGGAAAGTCGGTGCAAGTATTCTCTAGTATTGTGTAAGAGTCATCATTTGCTGTTGGACCTCCGCAATTAACAAGTACGTTGACTGTTATGTATTTATGGGTACTCCCGCTTTTAACTTCAAATATCATTGTATCTGTGCCGCCGCAAGATGGCGCACAGTATGTAATGCTCTTTTTAGACTCAGAGACGCTGACGCGGCCATCAGGGGAAACTACCCATTTGGAAAACTCGTATGAAGTAGACAAACAACTGATATCACATAAGTCTAAAGGGATACACTTTCCACACTCAAGTGTAATATTTTCTGGTGGACAAGTTACAATATATTTTATATTTTTATAGTCATAAGCACTTGGACCTGTTCTAAGTCTTACTCGGATAATAAACTCGTCGGTACCACAGCAGTTTCTTGATCTCATTACATAATAGAGTCTTGGGTATCCGGTATTATAACCGGAGTCATAATCGCCAGAAGCAACATATACTCCTCCATTAGTTGGAGCTTGAATTATAGAACTACTGATAGTACCTCCAGAAGTCCCAGCAATCCTCCAGTCAGGACCAAGTCCGAGGACATCACTAAGATTTAGCCAAGGCGTATTTCCATCTGGGTAATTATTGTTGCAACAACTGTTAGTGTATGTATATACGACTTTATCATAGTTTTCTGCTAACGTAAAAACTGTAAATACAGTTAACATTAATACAAATATTATCAATCCAGAAATAAATCTTTTTCTAGTCATAATCCCTCCATTCCAATATACAATTTTAAATATAGATACTAGATATAAAAATAAACATATATAAAAGCGTTGCGGTTGTCGAAGTCTTTATCGTCAAACAATCTAAAAATAAAAAATCAATTTTAAAACTAATCCACAATAGATATAAAGCATTTCGTTATTTTCCCTATCAAAGTAATGTTACATATTTACTGAATTTGTGTGTCAAAAATAGTGAGACTTGAGGAGAGATCTTTTGAGAGAAATAAGTGATGAAAAACTTACAAAATACTTTGAAATAGCAAGAAAAGCTTTTGAAGACATCAAAATCAATCCCCCTAAAGGATCGCATATGGAAAAGGTAGCAAATGATTATTTGGATATGGCAAAAAGATACTACGAAGATGCGAAATATTTCAAAGAAAAAGGAGACTATGTTACAGCTTTTGCTTCATTAAATTATCTCCATGGTTACCTTGATGCAGGGGCTAGGCTTGGGGTATTCAAAGTATCAACAACTGAATATTTTGCTTTTGAAGAGGGGGCGAGGTGATTAATTGGATTATAAAGTTACGCTAGAAGTTCCAATTATTGTGAGAGATATTAAAGATGGCGAAGATGCAATTAAAGTTGCAATGTCAAGTGTTACTAAAAAACTAAAAGCAAGTAAGCTTGAGTATGTCAAGGTTGAGATAGGCATGTCACAGTGCCCAAAGTGCAGTGGCTATTTTGAAAGCTCATTTTTTGTCGGCAATGTTTCACTTGTAGGGATTTACCTTACACTAGATGTCTTCAACGCAGAGCACGCAATACACGCAGAAAACATAGCAAAGTCAGTTGTGGGAAAAGCTCTAAAAGATGTTCCTTTCAAAACATTTGAGATAAAGGAGCGGGTGGAAAAAGTCAGAAAGAAGCGTCAATGAGACCTGAATCCCCAATATCATAAAAAACAGATTCGCCTTCTTTTTTATACGGGTGCCTTAATAATGTGGCCTTCCTCTTGTTTTGATCATCTTTTTCTAGTTTGACTATTAATTTAGACCAGTATTTTAACACGTCCCCACCAACGGGTATTTTTTCTTTGCCGCCAGCCACATCATCATAAACTTGATTTGTTATTATTAGAGGGATGTCAAAATCTCTGGCAATCCTTGATAGAATCAATAGATCGTTTCCAAGCTGCCTAGCTAGCTCTGTTCTCTTTTTATGATCATGCCCCTCAAGCCGGTATAAAGATACGAGTGAGTCGACACAAACAAATCCAATCCTTGTACTCATAATCCTTTCAAGTTTTACTAATGATTCCTCTTGTGCTGCAAAATCTCTTGGCTGAAATACTATTATTTCTTCAAGATTTTTAACCCCCATTAAAGAAAGCCTCTTGGGAGAAAATCCACCTTCAGTATCAATGAATACTGATTTCTTGCCTCGAAGAAGGGAATATTTGCAGCACATTAAACAGAGCGTAGTTTTGCCAGTTGCATGCTCACCGTAAATTTGAGTTATTACCCCTTCTGGGGCACCGTCCATCAACTGGTCTAAAGGATTCCCCCCGAATTTAATATAATCACCTTGAATAACATCGTCCTTTATTCTTAATAGATTTATAAAGTATATTCTATGTAAAGGGGACTATAGTTATCTCAATGACATAGAAAATCTTTTATAGGGGGAATCTAGTCTTGAATTAAGGGCCCATGGTCTAGTTGGTTATGACGTCACCTCGACACGGTGGAGGTCCTGAGTTCGAATCTCAGTGGGCCCACCATCTCTTTTAATGTGAATCTATGTCAAATTCTTATAATAAAGAAATAATAGAAGAGGTATTAGCAATATATTCATCTATCAAAGATGGAATAGAAGTTCGTCTTAATGAATTCTCTGAAATATGGGAAAATGAGACTGATGAAAATCTGTTTTCTGAGCTTGCTTTTTGTCTTTTAACTCCGCAGTCTAAGGCAAAGATGTGCTGGGAGTCTATCTGCACGCTTAAAGAAAAGGATGTATTAATCGATGGGAATGAAGAAGAAGTTCTAGACTGTCTTTATGGCGTAAGATTCAAGTATAAAAAAGCTAAGTACATAGTTGAAGTTAGGGAACTATTTATAGTAGATGGAAAGATTATCTTAAGGAAAGAAATTGAAAAATATCAATCTCCTTTTGAGGTAAGAGAATGGTTGGTAGAAAATGTTAAAGGCATGGGCCACAAAGAAGCAAGTCATTTCTTGAGGAATATTGGAAAGGGCGGAGATCTAGCAATCCTCGATAGGCATATACTAAAGAATCTTGTGTTGATTGGGGCCATAGAAAAGATACCTGACATCATAACTCCAAAAAAATATTTAGAAATAGAAAACATTGTGAGAGAATTTTCAAAAGAAATTGGAATCCCTCTTGATCACTTGGATATTGTCCTCTGGTATAAGGAAACTAGAGAGATATTCAAATAAGCAATCAATATTTATATATGCTTATTCTAAAGGAATATTGGTGAGTATATGGGATTTATACAAGAATTTATGGACTTTTTGAAAGAATACAAGGTAGTTGGACTTGCTGTAGCGTTTATTATGGCGACTGCTTCAACATCCCTCGTTAAATCTTTTGTTGAGGATATTATCATGCCAGTTATCACGCCTTTTATACCGTCTGGTGGGTGGGAGACTGCAGTTATTAATATTGGCCCAATTGCAATTAAAGCAGGCTCCTTCTTGGCGCAGATTATTAACTTTCTAATCTTGGCTTTTGTGGTATTTGTAATTGCTAAAAAAGTCCTGAAAGAAGAAAAAGTAGAAAAGAAATAATATTCTAATTTATTAAAAAATTTTAACTTATTTTAATACAAGTAAATTGATTTTTTTCTATTTTAAATTCGCAAAAGACTTTTATAGAACTAATTACAAATATGAAAGAAGTTGTAATCTTTGCAATTAATAAAATACTTTGAATGATAAAATGTCTAGCGTTAATAATCTTGAATTATATTCAACGGAAGACCTGATAGTCACCTCACTGAAAAGTGAGATTGATAGTAGAGCAGCTTACCTTAAAATTAAAGATTCTGTCAAGAATGTCATCTTAAAGGACAAAATGGATTTTCTGGCAAAGGAAGAAGATAAGCATAGATCATTCTTTGAAGGCCTCTATAAGAAAAAATACCCAAATAAAATTATTGAAATGCCCAATAGAACCCCGGTGCCACTGCCAGAAATAAAGATTAAAGATGAAAAAATCCAGATTAGCGAGGTACTTCAACAGGCTATGGAGGCAGAGATGGCCGCCCATGACTTTTATCTTGGAGTATCTGAAAGATTCGAAGATGAAAAAGACATCTTCAATATGTTAAATTATATAGCTGATATGGAAATAGGCCATTACAAACTATTAGAAATTGAAAAAGATAATTCACTTAGATTTGAAAGCTACGAAGATTCCTGGCCAATGATGCATGTCGGGCCATAAAAGATAACTAATAAATTATATAAATTTACATTTAAAAATAAACAAAGGAGGAAAAAAAATGAACAAATATATTTGTACAGTTTGTGGCTATGTCTACAACCCCGCAGAAGGAGACCCTGATGGAGATATACCCCCAGGTACACCTTTTGAAAAACTTCCAGACGATTGGACATGCCCAGTTTGTGGGGCAAGTAAAAGCCAGTTCGAAAAGCAGGATTGATTAAATGAGCCCAAGAGTTATTAAAAACGGGATATACTGGACCGGGTTTATTGATTGGGATAGAAGGCTTTTTGACTCTCTAATCCCCACACCACACGGAACTACATATAATTCTTATCTAATAAAAGGTAGCGAAAAGACCATGCTGATAGATACATCAGATTTTGGCAAAGAGAATAATCTTCTGGCTGCAATCGAGATGACAGGTACAAAAAAGATAGATTACATTGTATCAAATCACGCTGAGCAGGACCACACTGGATCTCTGCCAAAGATTTTAGAAAGGTATCCAGAAGCAAAGATTATTACAAATTCTAAGTGCAAGGATTTGCTCGAGTCTTTTCTATTGATCCCAGAAGAAAAGTTCATTGTTGTAAAGGATAACGAAGAAATTTCTCTAGGTGATAAGACTATCCAGTTTATGGTCGCCCCTTGGGTACATTGGCCTGACACCATGTTTACATACTTAAAGGAGGACAAAATACTTTTTTCCTGTGATTTATTAGGATCCCACTATGCCACAAGTGAGCTGTTTGTTTCTGATGAAAAAGAAGTTTATCTTTCGGCAAAAAGGTATTACGCTGAAATAATGATGCCTTTCAGGGCAATGATAAAAAAACATCTTGAAAGGATAGATAAATTGGACATTGATATAATTGCCCCAAGCCACGGCCCATTATATAATAAACCCTCTTTCATAATTGAAGCGTACAATGATTGGTCGGGCGATTCAGTCAAGAATCAAGTTATCATACCCTATGTCTCGATGCATGGGAGCACAAAGGCGATGGTAGACTATCTAGCAGACGCTTTGGTAAAGAGAGGAATTGAAGTAAAACTATTCAATCTTGAGATTGCAGATGCTGGCGAGCTTTTAATGTCACTAGTTGATGCTGCAACTATAGTAGTTGGAGCTCCTACGATGTTAGTTGGCCCGCATCCCCTTGCTTATTACGCAACATATCTTGTTAATGCTGTAAGACCTAAAACAAAGTTTGTGTCAATAATTGGATCTTACGGTTGGGGTGGAAACGCAGTTGAAGTCCTAAAAGGATTGATTTCAAACATTAAAGTTGAATTAGTTGAGCCGGTATACATTAAGGGTTATCCAAACGAAATCGACTTCAAATCATTGGGTAAGCTGGCAGAGGAGATAAATAAAAAACACAAAGAATTGGGGCTATGAGTATATAAATATTTAGAGGAATTTTATGCAAGAAAAAACTAAGAAAAATTTAATGGAAGCTTTTGCAGGAGAATCTCAAGCAAATAGAAAATATCTTGCTTTTGCAAACAAAGCTGCCCAAGAAGGCTACCCCGGCGTAGCCAAATTATTTAGGGCCGCAGCTGCAGCAGAAACTGTCCACGCACATGCACATCTTAGAGCACTGGGGGGGATTAATACAACAAAAGACAATCTAAAGGAAGCAATTTCTGGAGAGACTCATGAATTTGTAAGTATGTACCCCAAGATGATTGATGAGGCTAGAATAGAAGGGGAAAAGGTAGCCGAGAAATCATTTGTTTTTGCAAATGAAGTAGAAAAGATTCACGCTGGATTATACAAAAAAGCCCTTGACAATATGGATAATTTTCCAGAAAAAGAATACTATGTCTGTAGTGTCTGTGGTTACACCGTTGCTGATGAAGCCCCAGATAAATGCCCAGTTTGTGGGGCAATGAAAAAAGCATTCAACAAAGTAGATTAATCTATTTTGTTTTTTTACTAAAATATCATTCAAGAGGATTCAATGACATTTGCTCTTGGAGGGATTCAAGCTTTATCCTTATGTCTTCTTTTTCAGTTCTTACGGCAATCAATGAGTATAGGCTTTTTATCCCTTTAATGGGCCCAATTTTTTCTACCTTGAGATCTCTTAATTCTTCGTTATCAGTTACTTTTGTTTTCACCAGAATGTCCCATTCACCAGAAATTTCATGGACTTCAAGTAACTCATCGATCATCGCGAGTTCTTTAGATATCCTCCCTATGTCCTGTATGCTATCAATGGAAACTCTTATCCACGCAGTAGTAAGCTTACCGCATTTTTTTGCGTCTAATAATGGGACTATCTCTTTAATAATTCCAAGCTGTCTTAGTCTTCTTGTCCTATCATAAACAGTAGATTCGGCAGCGCCTATTTTTTTTGAAAGATCCTTATAAGAAATAGTTGCGTCCTTTTGAAGTTCAGTTAGAATATCTTTATCCAAACTATCTAATTTAATTGGGGGTTCTTGCGCCATTTTATCACTAATTCCGTTTTGTATTTATAAATTTAAATATTTTTCGGATAAATTTTATTTGAGAGAGAAATAGCTTAATTTTTGCCAAGTGATTTATTTGCGTACCCAGCTTAAGACTTCGGATACCAAGGATTTAAACTCAGAAGATTTTTCAAAATACTAGTGGGCCTATGCTTCCAAAGAATAGAATCAAAGAATATCTCAAGTATGGCATAATGGGTGGCGATTCTTATTTTACGGTATTTAGTTTTGGGGTAGAACTTGGATAAATTATGCATTGTATTCATTGTGACTCTAGTTCCAATGCCAATTTAGAAGATTCTTTCATATAGTTTCAGCATTTGAGTTTATACATACCTAAAAACTAACATATAAAATTTATTATTCAAAAAGAAATAAGTAGGGGCCGGAGCCGAGATTTGAACCCGAGTCATGGGATCCACAGTCCCATAGGATAACCATGCTACCCCACCCCGGCCATTAGAAAACCTAAAGTCAGAATGTTTATAAATGTTATGGGAGTATTCTTTCAACAAGCCACTTTGGATCAAAGGGCTCTAGGTCGTCATATCCTTGACCAGTTCCTATAAAAAGGATAGGTTTGCCCGTAATATAACTTATTGAAAGAGCGGCACCGCCTCTAGAATCAGCATCAACTTTAGTTAAAATAGAACCATCTAGGTCAATTTCTGAAAACTTTTTTGCTTGTTCTGCCACAGCATTACCTGCAAGAGAATCCCCAACAAATATTTTCATATCGGGATTTGAAACTCTAACTAACTTCTTCATTTCGTCCATTAAATTCTTATTCATTTCTGAACGGCCTGCGGTATCTATTAGAACAACATCTATCCCTCTGGCCTTTGCATGATTTATTGCATCAAATGCGACGGCCGCCGGGTCAGCGCCATAATTATGCTTTATGACCTTTATCCCGATGTTTTCAGCGTGCAAACAAAGTTGCTCAATTGAACCTGCTCTGAAAGTATCAGATGCTGCTATCACAACTTTGTATCCTTTATCGCTTAACAATTTACCAAATTTAGCAATGGTGGTGGTCTTGCCTGTTCCATTAAAGCCAACAAATGCTATTGAGAATATTTCTCCAGCTTTCTTCTTTTTTTCTATTTCTTTAAAAATATTGTATTTTTTGTATTCAAGTATCTCAGTCAAAGTTTCTTCTACAGCTATTTTTACATAATCTTTTTTATTTGAAGTCAGACCAATCTTTTCTCCAGTAAGCTTCTTCTTCAGTTCATTGACAATCTTCTCAGAAACAGCCATAGAGACATCACTTTCAAGAAGTGAAAGTTCAAAATCTTCTAAAATTTTATTAAGGTCTTTTTCAGTTATTTTCTTAGAGCTAACTCCATCTACAAGACCTGAAAATTTATTTTTTAAAGAGTCAAACAAAAGTATCAGCTCATAAAAGGGACTTTATTATATCAACATCTCTCATAATCCCTATTAATCCGCCCTCAGCATTAATGACCGGTATTTGTTTGATATTATTTTTTTTCATCTCTTTCGCACATTTACTGACGGTTGTTTTTCTTGAAACTGTTACAAGTTCAGTTGACATTACTTCCTTTATTGGTCTTAGAGGAAGTGTGAGTTTCTTTGAAACTATACGCAAGGCGTTTTTAGGCTCCCACGCCCAATCGTCACCTTCGCCCGAAATATTAAGCTCTGTGGTCTTAAGTTCATCTAAGAATTCCCCAGAAGACATTATATCTTGAGTATCTACAATTCCAACTATCCCGCCATCATTTCCCAAGACCATGAAAAAATTGGATTTGCTGTAAACCATAATCATAAGTGCAGACCTGAGAGGTGTATCCTGCCAAATACAAGGTACTTCTTCTTTCATATATTTTTGACAAGGATCATTTAGATCAAGTTTTGATACACCATTCATTGCAATATCCTGAACGGCCACAACGCCCATAAGTTTCCCATCAGAAATAACTGGAACTTTTGATAAATTATTATCTAAAAGAATTTTAGCAACTTTTTTTATCCCGTCTCCTTTTTTGACAGATTTAAACTTCCTACTCATTACTAAAGCTATTTGATCTTCATTAGGATTTTTTATTATGTCGTCCAAGGAAATGATCCCAACAAGCTCTTTTTCTTTGTTTATAACTGGTAAATCTGGCTTCTTATATTTTTGCATTTTTTCGAGGGCTTCGTTTACTGTTGCTGGTATGGCCACTGAAATTACATCTCTAACCATTACTTCTTCTACTTTTATCATAATATCACGAAACATTTTAATGGACAGAACGTGCTTTAAGATAAGATAAGGTATATAAAGCTTTTTATATTTTTAAAAGGCTGGTCAAGTTGTTATTCTGGGGTATTAATTGTTTACCTAAGTATTTATTAACTAAATAATAAAATTAAAATTAATGGGATGGAAAGAGAAAAAAGCCGTTAGGAAAAAAGTAGCTTCTGATCGTGTAATAGAACTTCTAAAGTCCTCAGAGTTATATAAGAATGATGAAACTCTATCAACAAATTCTATAAAAACTGCTGTGGCAATCTCTAGGCGCCATAAAATAAGAATATCATCCAGATCTAAGAGAAAGTTCTGTAAGAAATGCTTCACTGTATTTATCCCAAATAAAACGGTGAGAGTTAGAACGGGAAAAGGAAAAGTAACATTTACCTGTTTAAATTGTGGCAATATAAAAAGAATACCTTATCTTAAAGAAAAAAAATTCAAAATAATATAAAAATATAAGAGTTAGATACTTAAATAATATACTCACCCTCAAATCAGAGTGATAACTCCCCTTCAACTATATCAAATATCACTTTCTCAACACCTATTGGGCTTCCGTCTAGTACTTTAAGAGCGTTATCTATCTTTTTTTCCTTATCAGAATAAAGAGTGTAAAGATCTTGACCCTTTGTTACCTTTTCACCTTTTTCAACATGAAAATAAATTCCGGCTCCCTTGTCATCTGGTGCTCCGCATGCCCTTGCAATCATACTTATCATTCGTGTATCCATGAAGTCTATTCTTCCCTCAATTTCTGATTTCACTGTATGATTATAGGTACCAACAGGGATATCTTCCGGTTTAATTTTGGGATCTCCTCCCTGCTCAGCTATAATCTCCCTAAACTTAGATAATGCTTTTCCGCTGTCAATCATTTTTTCTGCAATCTCTTTTCCTAGCCCTCTCTGTGCCTTACCGCCCATTTCAAATAGTAGCCCGGCTATCTCACATGATTTTTCTCTCAAATCTTGCGGCCCTTTGCCATCTAGTACATTTAAAACATCAATTGCTTCAAGCGCTGGCCCAATTCCCCGCCCCACGGGTTTACCCCCATAGGTGATCATGCATTTTATTTCCATTTCAAGCATCTCACCAAGGCTAATGAAATCCCTTGCAAGTTTTCTTGCCACTTCCATGTCCTTAATCTTAGCATTTTTACTTACAGGTATGTCTATAACTACTTTTTCAGAACCTGAAGCTTTTTTCTTTGCAAGTATACTGGCAAGGAGTAGAGATTGAGGGTCTAATCCCAGAGGATTTCGTATTTTTATCAGTTTATCATCAGCTATTGCTAAATCAACACCGCCGCCCCATACTATGCAACATCCTATTTTTTCAACAATTTTTTCGATTTCATCTTTGTGAAAACTGACGTCACAAAATACTTCCATTGTGTCAGTTGTTCCAGCTGCACTTGAAATTGCTCGTGAGGATGTTTTAGGGATTGTTAGACCTGCGGCACCTAAAATAGGAACTATGGCCATAGTCGTTCTATTACCTGGCACACCCCCAATGCAGTGCTTATCAAAAATAGGTTTTCTTTTAATATTTAGAGTCTCGCCTGTGTTTACCATACTAGTAATTAGATCAATTACTTCTTCATTAGCAAGTCCTCGTGTATATATTGCAGACACAAAAGCAGAAAGCTCAACATCGCTTAATCTGTTTTCAACTGTGTCTTGTATTATATCAAATATTTCTTCTTCAGCTAAAGAGTACCCATCTAATTTTTTTTTTATGAAATGAACGGAATCAGGAGGGGGAGCTAGAGTTACCTCAGCATTAATATTGCATGATAAATCCAATTTTTTACATGCATGTTCGTATATCCCAATTTGACCTTTGGCAACTATTTTTTCTGTTAGATCTACAACAGCAACAAAATCCCCTTTTCCCAACTTTACATTGACTCTGTCTAATCTTCTGACTCCAAGAAATTTAGCATCTTCTTTATGCATTAGAACAAGTGGATAATCTGTCGCTTCGATATCAAGAATTTTAATTTTTAATAACACAAAAATCTCCTTAAAAAAAGAATAATTAAGGGTATTTATAATTAATCCTAAATAAATAATAAAAAATTATAATCTAAGTTCCTGATTCCCATGATGAAAGGTATTCTACCTGTTCCTTTGTCAATGTGTCAATTGAAATGCCCATTGATTTTAGCTTTAAAGTGGCTATTCTTCTATCAATATCTAGAGGTACAGAATATACTTTATTCTCTAACTTTTTCCCCTCTTTAGAAAGATATTCTGCAGACAAAGCCTGATTTGCAAAGCTCATATCCATTACAGATGCTGGATGACCTTCAGCAGCAGCAAGATTTATCAGTCTACCTTCACCTAGGAGGTATATTTTCTTACCATCTTTTAATTTATATTCTTCGACAGAATCTCTAACTGTTCTTTTAGAAGCCGATAGTTTTTCTAATGAGTTTATGTCAATTTCAACATTAAAGTGGCCTGAGTTCGCAACTATGACGCCATTTTTCATATTCTTAAAATGTTCTTCTCTAATCACGTGCGTATTGCCTGTTACAGTAACAAAGATATCCCCAATTTTCGATGCTTCTTCCATTTTCATGACCTGGAACCCATCCATAGTCGCTTCAATTGCTTTTATAGGGTCAATTTCAGTTATAATGACCTTTGCGCCCATGCCCCTTGCCCTCATAGAGACCCCTTTGCCACACCAGCCATACCCACAAACGACAAAGTTTTTCCCGGACAACAAGACATTTGTAGCCCGGATAATGCCATCGAGGGTACTCTGCCCTGTGCCGTATCTGTTATCAAAGAAATGTTTGGTCATTGCATCGTTTACAGCGATTATGGGATATTTTAATACCCCTTCTTTTTCCATACTCTTGAATCTTACCACGCCAGTTGTAGTTTCTTCTGTACCACCTATTATCCCGGAAAGAGCGTCATTTCTTTCCTTCATTATAGTAGAAACTAGGTCGCCTCCATCGTCCATTGTAATGTTTGGTTTGGCGTCCAGTACTTTATTTAGATGATCATAGTATGTATCTCTATCTTCGCCTCTAATAGCAAAAACAGAAATCCCGTAATCATTTACAAGTGACGCAGCAACATCATCTTGGGTACTCAAGGGATTTGAAGCACATAGAAAAACTTCAGCGCCCCCTTCTTTCAAAGTAATCATGAGATTTGCAGTTTCTGTTGTAACGTGAAGGCAACATCCAATTTTGTAACCTTTTAGGGCATTTTTTCTTTTAAATTCATCTTTAATCAGTCCTAATACGGGCATTTCCCTCTCTGCCCATTCAATTCTCATCTTTCCTTTCTCAGAAAGTGATAGATCTTTAACATCGTATAGCATCTATCCACCTAGAAAACCTATCAAAGAAAGATTTATAAATGATTGTATTCCGATTTGTATACGTGAGTTAATGAGAAAGTACATTTTTGGACTTATTTTAATAGGATTGTTACTCCTTTCCGCAGGGTGCGCTATTGAAAAGAAAGTTGAGAAAGGAGATACGGTAAAAGTTGATTATATTGGAAAACTCCAGGATGGAACAGTTTTTGACACATCTATATTAGAAGAAGCAAAAAATGCAGGTATTTACAATGAGGGAAGAATTTATGAGCCTCTAACATTAAAAGTAGGAGACGGGTCGACTATCCCTGGATTTGAAAATGGATTATTAGGAATGAAAGAAGGAGAAACAAAGACTATTTCTATACCCCCAGAACAGGCATATGGGCCAGAAGATCCTAACTTAAAGTTTACACAAACTAAAATTTTAGAAGAAATCCCAAAAACTCAAGAGATAACAAGATTTGAAGAAATCTCAAGAACTTTCAAAGCGACAGTAAGCTCATTTGTTACTAGATATGGGCAGCAGCCCGTTGTAGGTATGGTCATTGATCTAACCGATTGGCCAGGCCAAGTAGTTGAAGTAACTGGAACAGATGTTGTCATACAACACGCGCCAGAAGTTGGAAAATCTATCACTAACGAAGTCACTACCCTTACAATAACTGAGATTAAAGATTCTAGCATAGTACTAAGATACGACCCCAAAGTTGGAGATCTTTTACCAACTGAAATTGGGAATTTGATGGTGCTTGAAGTAACTGACACGGTAATGAAAGTAGAGGCAATACCACAGAAACAAATCGAGACAGTATTTGGAATAGCAAATGTTGTTGAATCTGGAGATAATTATTTAATTAAAGTAAATCCAAAAGTTGGAGACAGTATAATATATCAAAATCAAATGGGTGAAGTAGTTCAGGTAACAGCAGATAGTTTCGTTGTCGATTTCAATCACCCGCTTGCAGGCGAAACTTTATTCTTTACAGTAACAACTGTAATCATCGAAAAAGGTAATGAAACAGGATTCTTTGAAAAATACAGACTTTTCATATTTGGTAGCCTTTTGATAGTTGTATTTGCAGTTGCATACGTCTTCATGACAAAGTTCTATTCCAAAGAGGAAAAGGAGAAGAAAAAAGAGAAATCAAAAGCAAAGAAAACTAAGGCAGTCAAAGAAAAAATGAATGGCGAGCTAAAAGAACTTGCATCAACTGTTGAAGAAGTCCAGAAAGAACTGGATACAAAAAAAGAGACTAAAGCCAAACCAAAGAAACCAAAAGCAAAGAAAAAAACTTCGAAGAAGAAAGAGTGATACAGTTTAAGGTGAAAATCTAAAATGAAATATAATAAAAAATTTATTTTTTTACTATTTGCTATTTTTGTCCTTATAACTGCAACAATTGGTTGTAATGTTGATTTAAGCAATATTGGGATACCTTCCGAAAAAGGAGGGGTAACTAGTAGTGGAGAAGTCGATATACTAAAAACTAAACTTTCTGCATACGAGTCACAAGAGTCAATGGAAAATCAGGAAATACAGAGACTAAGGGAAGAAATTGATAAGATTAAGAATCAGAACATCCCTATTAATGGGAATATAGCAGTAGTTAGAATATTTGGCATATTGGATCAAGAAGACGTACTACCCATTACTGCACAGCTACGAAAACTTACAGAAGACAAAGAAGTTGGTGGCGTTGTTTTGTGGATTGACAGCCCCGGTGGTGGAGTTTCCGCTGTGACAGAAATTTACGATGAAGTTCAGAGACTAAATATGAGAAAACCTGTTGTTTCTTATGTGGGTGGCGTTGCAGCTTCTGGTGGCTATTACTTAGCAGTTGCAAGTGATAAAATAATAGTAAAACCTGATGCTATTTTGGGGAGCATTGGAGTGATATACGTTCATGAGGATTTAACAGAATACTTCAAAATGTTTGGTATAAAGGTAGAAGTAATAAAAACTGGTGAAGATAAAGACCTTGGAGCTTCCTGGAGGCCCTTATCTAACGATGACCGAGAAAATATCAAAAATATGATTAATGAGGATTTTGATAGATTCATTTATGTTGTTTCGAAAGGGAGAAATCTCTCAACCAAAGAAGTCCTAAAATATTCAGACGGAAATGTATGGAGCGGCACACAAGCTGTTTCTTACAAACTTGCTGACAGGGTAGGCACTCTTGATACGGCCATAGAAGAATTAAAAGTAACTGCTGGACTCAAGAATCCAAAAGTATCATTTTTCCAAATTGCAGATGATGGTAGCATCTCAAATATGACCTATGAATATATGAGATACCAATACGAGCCTTCTATAAGTATTCAAAAGAAGTAAAAGTATGTTCAAAAAAGTCCGTATCTACTACTAAAACTCTTTTATCTGTGATAATATCATCGATATATCCTTTCCAGTATACCACTATACCCGGACCGAAAAGTGAAATATAATGCTTTAATTGCTTATTATAGTCCTGTTTAAACTCTATGTAGTCACAAAAACTAGCCTTGCTCTCAAACCAAAATACTTTCCTACCTCTTATCTTAATCGGTTTTTTTAAAAGAAAGTCGGGAGTTTTACCTGATCCCAGTTTTCGCAGATCATCTTCCCTTAAGAATTGAATCTCTTTTTTATCAAGGTAAGTCTTTAACATCTCTTCCCCATTTTTGCCGTTCTCCCTTTGAATTTTTGAGGATGTCGGCGAATATGCTATATCGACTTCAATCGCTTTTAGGATCTCGTTTTTGATTCTTTCATCTTTTATTGAATCGGGGTTATTCAAAATATCCTTAATATCTTTTTTATTGAATCCCTTTTCTTTAAGAATCATCGTTGCAATTAATATTGGTGAAAAGGATAGTTTGGAAGATATATCAAAAAATGAGAGGCCTCGATCCCACAACTTTGTCAGCTCGCGAATCCTATTCATTACGGGGTAATAATCCTTTTTGACATTTCTCACAGTTTTTTGAGATAATATTGAAAGTAGAATGTCTTCTTCAATCTTATATTTACAAGATAATTCTGGTACATCATCTCTTGTGTTAATAGATTTGTAGATTTCCATGAAGACTTGCTTTCTCATTAGACCACTTTATTGTAAGATGTAGGAACACTTTTAAATATTTTCCATTATTTCTTGATTATGGATAATAAAGAGCTCTATGAGCTTAAGAAGCAGCTTAAATTTCTTTCAAAGATTCGGGGTAGACATACAGAACTTGTTTCGGTCTATATCCCTTCAGGATATGAAATTTCAAAGGTAGTTGCACAGATTAAAGACGAACAAGGTACTGCTACAAATATCAAATCTAAAGGGACTAGGAAAAATGTTCTTTCTGCTTTAGAGAGGGTACTACAACATTTAAGATTATATAAAATGACTCCGCCCAACGGTCTTGTTATCTTTTCTGGCAATATTTCAGAGGACGAAGGTAGTCCAAGAATAGAACTCTTTACACTTAATCCTCCTGATCCAATATCTGTAAGGATTTACAGATGTGATCAGCAGTTTGTTCTTGATCCGCTGCTTGAAATGATTGAAGATAAAAGAGTCTTTGGTTTAATCATTGTAGAAAGAGGAGAAGCAAGTATAGGCCTTCTGAGAGGTAAAAAGGTAGAATTACTCAAACATTTGACATCAAGAGTTCCAGGAAAGTTCAGGGCAGGTGGTCAGTCTTCAGTTAGATTTGCAAGATTAAGAGAAATTGCGGCAGATGATTTCAAAGATACTGTTGGTAAAATCTCAAATGAAATTTTCCTTGCTCAGCCGAATCTAGAGGGAATCCTTATCGGTGGCGGAGGGTATACCAAATTTGAATTTGAAGAGGGAGAATACCTACATCACGAACTTAGGAAACAAATATTGGGAACTGCGGATACAACTTATACCGAACTTTTTGGACTAAACGAACTTGTAGATAAGAGTTCAAAAATCTTGGAGAATCTAGACATAACAAAAGAAAAGGATATTGTGACAAGATTTCTTAAGGAATTAATAAAGGATGACAGTCTTGCAGCTTATGGAGAAAAAGAAGTCAGGAGATACTTAGAAGCCGGTGCTGTAGATCTATTGCTTCTCTCAGAGGGATTAAACAAAAACAGGATTAAAATAAAATGTGAGTCATGCGATAATCTAACCGAAAAAACAGGGACAGATGAAGAGCTCTTCAATTTAGAACAACAAATCTCTAGCATGCAGTGTGAAAAATGTGGGAATTTGAGTTTAAATATAGAAGAAAAAGTAGACCTCCTAGAAGAGCTCGCAGATTTGGCTCAAGAAGGTAATAGTAAGGTAGAAGTTATTTCCACAGAAACTGAAGAAGGTAATCAATTATTAAAGGCATTCGGCGGGATTGCCGCAATTATCAGATACAGATTGTAGATTAAAGAGACCGTAGTCCATTTAACAGATCCTCAAGTGTTTCAATAGATGATAGAATCAAAGGTATTTTCTGCAATTCGGCTAATTGGACAGCAATTTCATCTACTTTCTTTGCCCCATGCAAAACAACAATTGATGGAATTATGCCCTGAACTTTAATAGCAATCATTGGAGATCTCCCAGTTGAAACTTTTGTAAATATCAAAGCCCTCTCTGAAGACAGTCCATAAAGTTTAAGAAATTCTTCAGAATTCAGATTAAGAATGGCCTTAATACTATCAATAACTGTATATCCGTGAATCTCCTTGCTCAAATACTCTTCATTTACTAAAATATCTCCTTGAACTACATCAATAAGCTTTTTTGGTGAAATGGGAACAGGAAATTCTTTAAGGTCAAGAACAACATCACTCATTGCCTCCTTGGCAAATCTGTGGCTAAATGAATGGATTATTTTTCCTCCCCTGCTTATATCAATCTCTATCAGATTCTCAACAACTTTTCTGATTGTTGAGGAACCAGGGGATTTTCTCCTACCGCCCTCATAGTCACTTACAACAGAAGGAGATATAGATAAATTATGTGCTAAATCAGTTTGAGATATACTGAAGATCTCACGCCACTTCCTCAATGTTTGACCCGGATCGTCAGATAATACAACTTCCCCTGCTATCATCTTAGCAAGTTGTTCTTTTGCATCTTCAAACATATAGTTAAATAACGAACATAAATATATAAAATTTTCGTTGAAAGTGGAGAAAATAATAAAAATATATGTCAATATCGATATACATGTCAAATGTATATTTTATCCCATGGAAACAAGACTCAGACATGATCGGTAAATTCAAAAAAATCATAAGAAAGAGCAATATTCTTGACGATATTAACAAAGAAGACAGGATTGCAATTAAACTTCATGTTGGAGAATATAAAAATCCTGCCCATATACATCCTCTATACCTTAAAGAGTTAGTATCTATCCTCTTAGAAAAAGGTTGTGAGCCTTTTCTTACAGACACTACCTCATACTATTGCGGACATAGATTCACTGCTGTCGGTATGATAAAAAATGCCTTTTATCACGGATTTTCTCTTGCAAACATAGGTGCCCCGTTCATTGTTGCTGATGGATTAGGTAACGATGAAGGGTTTTCTGTTAAGGTTAGAAGTCCTCTGAATGAAATATTCCTACCCAATCTATTCAAAGAGGTTGACAAGATGATTGTATTCAGCCATTGCAAAGGCCATGCATTGACTGGGTTTGGAGGATCAATAAAAAATGTCGGGATGGGATGTGTTACAAAAAAATCAAAACTAGCTATGCATAAATTTGTTAATTTTTGCTATGATGATTCCCTTTGTGATGGATGCGATGCCTGTAAGGATATTTGTGATAGAAACATACCTACAATAAAAAACGGGAAAAGGGTCCTTTCTCTTGAAAAAAGAGAAGATTGCATGCACTGCCCAGGATGTATGGAAGTATGCACAAGAGGGGCAATAAAATTAAAAGAACTTGGAAAACTGGGACAGGTTCTCCCAATAGCCGTTGAAGGGCTTTTCAAGATCATAGGGAAGGAGAATGTCACATCGATTAACTGGGGTGCAAACATTGTAGAGTATTGTGACTGCATGCCTTTTCCAGGGAAGACAATCAGAGAAAATACCGGGGTATACCTATCAAAGGACATAGTTGCAATTGATAAAGCTTTTCTGGATGATGCTAAAAAGGATACATTTATGATAGATGAAAGGCCGGACCCAGAAATACAGACTATAGAAGGAGAAAAAATTGGCATAGGCAAAATGAAATATGAAAGAGTATTGCTGTAGAATCTAAGACCAGAAATGTTGGGAACCCCCTCCTTTGGACCATTTTCAGGAGTATAGGAGGAGGTTCTTTAGGAGCTCCTTTTGTCTTTGCCAATTGAAATCGCGCATTTCCAAGGCAAGAGACATATTTATGCATTGATGATATGTGACAGTTGCTTTAACAACTATCACTAGTAAGAGATATTCACAACTTATATATAAAATTATCGGTTAACAATGGCTATAAATAGTGAGAATTAATAATGATTATCATTAAAAAACTACATATACTTTTAAAATAAAATGGTATAAAAAAATTGATTCCTATGAAAAAGATTCTTATTGGTGGGAAATGGATCGACACGAACAAGTACATAGATATAATTAATCCCTATAACGGAAAATCTGTAGATAGTGTATCAAAGGCCTCTTCAGATCATTTAAAAGCGGCTGTTGACTCGGCAGTGAGGGGGAGTAAAGCTATGAAAGGCCTTAGCCGCCACAGGAGATATGAAATACTGTCAAAGACTGCAGAGCTGATGTTGGAAAGAAAAGATGAGATTGCTAAGACAATGGCTTTAGAGAGTGGCAAACCCCTTGCTTACTCGAAAGGTGAAATTTCAAGGGCTTACGAAACTATTGTATTGTCTGCAGAAGAAGCAAAAAGACTCGGGGGGGAAGTAATACCTTTTGATGCTGCACCTACGAGCTCCGACAAGTATTGTTTTTACATAAGAGTTCCTGTCGGTATTGTATTGTCCATTACACCATTTAATTTTCCCTTAAATCTTGTGTGCCACAAAATTGGGCCTGCTATAGCAGCTGGAAATAGCGTAATACATAAACCTGCATCAAAGACTCCTTTGACTTCTCTACTTTTAGGTGAGATCCTCTTAGAAGCAAAATTACCAAAAGAGGCTCTTAATATTGTTGTTTGTTCAGCTGAAGATGCTGAAAACTATCTTGTTAAGAATCCATTAATTAGAAAAATATCATTCACAGGTAGTAGATTAATCGGAGAGAGAATTGCATCTAACGCAGGTTTAAAGAAACTTTCAATGGAGCTGGGCTCAAACTCCGGAGTAATCATTGATGAGAATTCAGATGTGGATAAAGCCGTATCTGCCGTTAAAGTTGGAGCTTTTGGGTATTCTGGGCAAGTTTGTATTCATTGCCAAAGGGCTTACATCCATGAAAGCATCTATGAAGAATTTAAGAAAAAGATTGTGGATGTTGCAAATAATCTTATTATAGGAGATCCTCTAGAAATTGGTACAGATATTGGCCCAATGATTGATGAGAAAGAAATAGTCAGAATCAAATCATGGCTGGATGAAGCAAAATCCCAAGGTGCAAATATCCTCTGTGGTAATGAAAGAGAGGGCTTTGCGTTTAAGCCAACAGTAATAGAAAAAGTAACTGAAGAAATGAAAATAGTAAAAGATGAAACATTCGGTCCCACTCTAGCACTGATACCATTTAGTGATTTTAAAGAAGCAGTGAGCAAATTAAATAATTCGATATATGGGTTACAGGCAGGTGTTTTTACTGAAAATCTCAGGAATGCTTACTACGCAATTGACCATCTAGAGGTAGGAGGCGTCATGATCAATGATGTCCCAACATTTAGGATTGATTTAATGCCTTATGGCGGATTGAAGGGCTCAGGATATGGTAGGGAAGGGCCAAAATATGCTATTGAAGAGATGACAGAAATAAAGTGTATAAGATTCCACCTTTAGAAGATTTCATGGCAAAAAAATATGAGGATTTTAAATCCTCTTGTCTATTTCAGTATATGGGATAAATTCACCAACATGTGCATATGCTGGCCTAATTATCTTCTTGCCAGATATAAGTTCTTCAATTCTGTGGGCACACCACCCGGGTATTCTTCCCATTGCAAATAAAGGCGTATACATCTCTTTAGGTATGTCAAGACAGTGGTACACAAATCCAGAATAGAAATCAACGTTTGCAGTTATTACTTTGTTGGATTTCTTTACTTCGTAAAATACTTCAGGCCCAATCTGTTCTATAAGTTCATACAACTTAAATTCGTCCATTCTTTTCTTATCCTTTGCAAGCTCCCTTGCCTTTGTTTTAAGAATAATAGTTCTTGGATCTGACTTAGTATAAATTGCATGGCCGAGCCCATACAGTACACCCATCCCATCAAAAGCTTTTCTTTCAAGGATTTTTTTTAGGTAATCTTTTACCTCTTCTTCATCTTCCCACTCTCGAACGTTATCTTTGATATCCTTCATCATTGCCATGACACTTTTATTTGCACCGCCGTGTAGTGGACCTTTCAGAGATCCAATCCCAGCAGATATAGCCGAATATGTATCAGTTCCAGATGAAGTAACTACATGAACTGTAAATGAAGAGTTATTACCTCCTCCGTGCTCAGCATGAAGAATTAAAAGAATATCAAGTGTATCGGCTTCAAGCTTAGTAAAATTTCCATCTTCTCTCAACATGTAAAGAAAATTTTCTGCCATTGAATAATCTGGATTATGATTTCTGAGTATTAGGTCTTTGCCTTTGAAATAATGTCTTCTGGCATGATAAGCGTAGGCAACGATTGATGGGAATTTTGCGATTAATCCAACGCTTTGCCTCAAAACATTGTCTATAGTTATATCGTCTGCTTTTTTATCCAGGGCGTAAAGAACTAAAACGCTTCTTGCAAGTTTGTTCATTATATCGTTACTTGGAAAGTGAAGTATTACATCATTAGTGAAATTGATAGCTAGATCTCTGTTACTAACCATTAATTCATTGAAATACTCTAGCTCTTCCCACGTAGGCAATTTTCCAAAGAGAAGAAGAAAAATGATTTCTTCAAACCCGTGTCTGTTTTCTTTGGATATCGCATCTACTATGTCCTCGATTTTTATACCTCTGTATGCAAGCCTACCTTCTAATGGAATAAAAACTCCATCTTTTTTTTCATAACCTGTTACATCAGATATTCTAGTCAATCCAACTAATACCCCGCTCCCGTCTTCATTCCTCAATCCTCTTTTGACACCAAATTTAGGATAAAGTTCAGGGGCAATTTGATTATTTACCTTAGCATAGTCTATCAGTTTTTCAAACATTTAAACACCTTTTTAATAAAAATCTTGACATATGTCTTGTAATAATTTATTTTTTTCTTCTAATGTTTGATATTTAAGATTTTCGGTGGAGCCATAATTTAATAATAAGTGAGAGTAATAATTATCCCAAAATAGAATAAAAGAAGTGATGGTGGGGTCGCTGAGATTTGAACTCAGGTCCCAAGCTCCCAAAGCTCGAAGGATAGGCCAAGCTACCCCACGACCCCAATAAATCCATCTTTAAACATATCACTTATAAGATTTTCGTCTAACTAATTATTTGATTATGATTCTTTCGCCTGTGACCATATAATGTATTTTTTCCGAAATCTTACAAACATGATCCCCGCATCTTTCGAGATATCTTCCAATTAGTATGTAATGGGTATGGTAACTTATACTTTTAGGATTCTCAATCATGTAAGATATGCATTCACGCAATAATGTATGAAAAAGATCATCTACCGTATCGTCTCTTCTCCACATGTCATCAATTATATTCAAATCCTCATTTTCATACGCCTTGATTGCATCCTCTAACATATCTAAAACAATATCCCCCATGACAGACACAGTTTTTAATCTAGGGAATTCTTTATTAAATGATATCTCCCTTATATCCTTTGATATGTCCTTAGAGTAAATACCAATTCTTGTTAGATATGTATTCATCTTCAAGGTAGATATTATGGCTCTTAAATCTCTAGCAACTGGTTGATACAAAAATATTAATCTTTGTGCATCATCTTCAATTTTGTAATCAAATTCTCTAATATATCTCCCTTGACTGATTACTTTTTCTGCAATATTAATATCTGAAGTTCTAAGAGCATCAAGTGTTTCTTTTAACATTTCTTTTGAGAGGTATGACATTTCAACTACATCAGATTTAAGCTGATTTAATTCATTAACAAATATTTTCCTCATTTATCTCAACCTATCCGAACCTTCCCATAATATATTTTTCAGTTAATTCCTCTTTAGGAGTTTCAAATATCTGTAGAGTTTTTCCAAATTCTATGAGTTTTCCTAAATACATAAACCCTGTATAATCACTTATTCTAGCTGCCTGTTGCATATTGTGTGTAACAATCACGACAGTATATTTTTTCTTTAATTCATCTATTAAATCCTCTATTTTTGTTGTTGCGATAGGATCTAATGCAGAACATGGCTCGTCCATTAAAATTATGTCTGGCTGAATAGCTAGAGCTCTTGCAATACAAATCCTCTGTTGCTGCCCCCCGGATAGCCCCATTGCCGATTTCGTTAGTCTTTCACAAACTTCGTCCCATAGTGCAGCATCTTTTAAACTTTTTTCAACGATATCGTCAAGGTCTTTTTTATTTTTAATACCGTGAATTCTTGGACCGTATGCAATATTATCGTATATAGATTTGGGAAATGGATTTGGTTTCTGGAAGACCATTCCAATTTTACTTCTCAAGGCTACAGGATCAACTTTTGGATCAAGTATATCTATTCCTTTCCAAATTATTTTTCCCTCCGTTCTACAGCCATTGATTTCCTCATTCATACGATTAAGTGCTCTAAGCAACGTGCTTTTTCCACAGCCACTTGGCCCAATAAAAGCCGTTACCTTGTTTTTCGGAATGCCTACTGAAACTTTATCGACTGCAAGCATATCAGAATAATAAACATTCAAGTTTGAAATTATCAGAGCTCCATTGTCTTTTTTTTCTTTAGATCTCATCCATTATCACCAAAAAATTATTATCATATCTACCAATCCCTATTGGCTTGTGAACGCTGACGTATAATCATAGCCAAGAGATTCATTGCGAATAAGATTATCAATAATATTATAATAGTACTAGCGGCAAGGTTTTGAAATTGTAATTTAGGATGTCTTGTCCAGAAAAATATTGTGACTGGCAAAGCCATGAATCCATCAAAGATACTATCTGGAGCAGTTTTAGCAAACACTGATGCTATGAACAAAATAGGTGCTGTTTCACCTATAGCCCTAGACAGCGCCAATATCGAACCTGTTAGTGTTCCAGGTAATGCGTATGGAATGACATGATGTCTTACTGTCTGCCACTTTGTAGCGCCAAGCCCTCTAGCCGCCTCTCTAAATGATTTTGGAATTCCTTTTAGAGCTTCTTCGGTGGTGACTATTATAATTGGCATAATCATCAATGATAAAGTCAAACTACCTGACAATACACTAGTTCCAAATCCAAAGATACGAACAAATACAGTTAATCCAACTAATCCAAATACGATTGAAGGCACTCCAGCTAAGTTTCTTATTAGGCTTCTTAAAATTCTTGTGTAGGCGTTATTTTTTGCAAATTCAGTTAAGTATACCGCTGCCCCAAGACTTGCAGGTAAAGAGAAAATCATGGACAATCCAACAAGACAAATTGACCCCATGATAACAGGGTATATCCCTGCTATGTTAGGGTTAGAACTTGGGTACGATGTTAAGAAATTAGTATTAATTCCAGATAACCCTTGTTCCAAAATGGAGAACATTAAAAAACCTAAGAAGACTACTGCAATTACTAGACAAGACCCAACTAAAACTATACCTAATTTACCGATTTTATGCCTAAACTCTAAGGTATTTTCTGATTCAATTTTTTTGATTTTAAGATTACTGTTTTGAGAAGAAATTAGTTTTGTATTTGATTTATTACCAAAAGGATTTACTGTATTTGTTTTTTTCTTTTTCTTTGAAGCTGTTCCACCAGCATTTTGGATTCTTAAAACGACAAGTCCCGCAATATGATTAATCACATATGTAATTACAAATAATACAAGGCCGATTGCAAATGCTGCGCTAACGGCCAATCCTGGCGGTATATCTCCAGTTGCTACTTGGGCTATATAAGCAGTCATAGTTTGAACTTGATTTAAGGGATTTAAAGTAAGTTTTGCTACATTTCCAGCTGCCAATGTCACTACCATCGTTTCGCCCAAAGCCCTTGCTAAACCAAGTAGAATTGAAGCAATTATCCCACTTGAAGCAGATGGCATCACAACTTTAATCGCTGTTTCCCATTTTGTTGCACCTATTGCAAGACTTCCTTCTTTCAATTCCCTAGGAACGGCCCTCATAGAGTCATCTGAAACACTAACAATTATTGGAAGAATCATAATTGACATTACTATGATTGCGCTAGCAGCGTTAAAATAGCTAGCCCCAAAATATTCTCTTAATATTGGACTAATTACTATAAGGGCAAAAAATCCGTATACTATTGAGGGTATACCCGCCAATAGTTCAATAATAGGTTTAGCTATAGAACTAATTTTTTTATTTGCAAATTGAGTTAAGTAAACTGCAGCTCCCACTCCGAGAGGTGTTGCAATTAGAATAGACCCCCCGGCAATTAGAACTGTACCCGAGATTAAAGGAAGTATACCAAAACTTGGATCTGTTCCGTAGGGAGTCCATTGTGTATTCGTAAAAAACTGTAGAATACTTACTTTAGGACTTAAAAGAAATTCAATAGAACCATTCACCAATGTATACAAGATAACTAGGCTGACTAATATTGCAAGACTTGCTGCAATGAATATCAACTTAACTATCAATGCTTCTTTTAAATCCACTTTTTTGTGAAATGGATTACCATTAAAGCATGCTCTATTGATTTTACCTAACATTAGGGTCACTCTTAGTTTAATTTTGAAAGTTGTGCAGGTATTATTGTTGGGTCAACTAAAGATACCTTGGCATATCCAACTTCTGGCACTAAATTTTGCCCTTGTTCACTTAAAATGTATTTTAAGTATTCATTTATAGCTCTTCCCTTATCCGTTGAATTAGTTGGTACACCGTTTGTGTATATGTGTAAGGGCCTTGCCATTGGGTATTTTGCTACGTTTTCAATTGATGCTTCAATGAATGTATCTCCTGATTTTTTGGCGATCTTGACTAGTTTTAACTGCCCTGGATTTTCAATTATGTATGCAAATCCAAAGTAACCAATTGCATATTTGTTTGATTTTATTGCATCAAGAATAACGTTATCGTCTGCGCTTGGATTGTATACCCCATCACCAGATTCTAGTCTTGTCTTTGCTATCTGAGTTGCTTTTCCCCTGTCTTTTATGATGCTTTCAAAGAAATAATCGTATGTTCCGCTTGCTTCGTCTGGTGCGTAGATAGTTATCTTTGCATGAGGTGCGCCTTTCTCCTTTAATCCAGGCACTTCATCCCAGTAGACTGCAGGATTGTCGTTTGTGAAAATCTTATATAGTTGGTCAAATGTAAGTTCATTTGCCCAAGTGTTTTCATTGCTCACAACTATGGCTAATATATCATAAGCTATAACCCATTTTGTTGGAAGAACGCCATTGCAAGCTGCTGTTGCAGTGCCATCTGAATTGACTAATGTTTCGTCACAACAGCCTACGCTCTTATAGTCTGAACTTTTCAGTAATCTGCTTGTATCCCCTATGTCAGCCTCTCCTTTGAGTAAGGAGTTCAATCCGTGGCTTGATCCGCCGCCATAAACATATATCTGTGCGCCTTCAAATTGTTCTGCCCAGTATATTGCTAATGGCAAAACTGTGCTTGAGCCCGTCTGGCCGAGTTTCACATTCGATTGCTTCGATGTGTTTTCGGTGCAACCGGAAAAGACCATACCAAAAACAATAATCGCCATCAATAATCCGAACATCCCTATTCGTCTTCTATCCATAGCTAAACACCGAATTAATTAAGAGAATTACGATTAACCTCTATTTTTTTCTTATCTTTTTTATTTTATAAATCTTCGGGCGCTCCATCGTGTTTCTTAACTCTTTTTATCTAAATTGGGGCAATTTCCCAAAATTTGCCGATAGCTGATGCTATGCCATTCTAACAAGCGTTTGCAGCTGATATAGATTAAAAGAAAAACATACAAACATCAGCTTTACTTCGACCCTTGGCAGCGTTGTCATAAGCATGTGCAGAGTCCCCATCCTTGCTTCTTCGGGTCTTGGTGCCTTTCTCACCCTTATTGTCAAATAGTTCAGAAATACTAGGCTTGAATACCTTCCAATCAATAAGTTTGTCTATATCATTTAATCTCTTGCCTAGCTTTTGAAGGCGTTCATACCCTCTTTTCAAGGCAAAATCAATCAAACTGTCCATGACAACTAAAACCTGCTATTGGGCTGTAAATTTAACCAATAGCAGAAATAGG
>Ga0172382_10002846_pt1 | contig 28131 bp, 24 predicted proteins | sample Leawel138RmetaG_FD_122245 | JGI IMG/M metagenome (GOLD analysis project Ga0172382, IMG submission 122245) | Leachate microbial communities from a municipal landfill in Southern Ontario, Canada - Leachate well 138R metaG | ecosystem: Engineered > Solid waste > Landfill > Unclassified | place...
CATCCAGGATCGAGGCCAGGCCCATGCTGATCGCCTCGCGCGGGACCGTCTCGCCGGGGCCGAAGAAGCGGGCGTTGTCGGCGATGGTGCGCGGATCGAGCATCACCACCCGGGTGCGGCTGTCGGGGCTGCTGCCGGGTTCGTTGAAGCCGATATGGCCGTTGCCGCCCAGCCCCAGCAGTTGCAGGTCGGCCGGACCCCGCGCCGCCAGCGCCGCCTCGTAGCGCCCGGCCTCCGCCTGCGGATCGGCGGCCACGCCCGAGGGCACCTCCATCCGCGCCGGGTCCATGCCGGCCGGACCGGCGAGATGCGCGTTCATGAAGGCCCGGTAGGATTGCGGATGCTCGGGCCCGAGGCCGACATATTCATCGAGATTGAAGCTGGTGGCCTGCGCGAGGCTGGCCTCGCCGCGCGCGACCATGGCGGCCAGTCCGGCATAGACCGGGATCATCGTCCCCCCGGTCGCAAGGCCGAGCACCGCGCGCGGCTGCGCCCGCAGCACCGCGGCGATCCGCGCCGCGGCGGCGGCCGCCGCCGCATCGGCATCGGCAAGGACGGTGACGGTCGGGCGGTGCTCCGCGGCGCTCATCGGCAGGCCCCCTCGTGGCGGTGAGGGCATGATCTAGCACCCCGGTCCGCCGCCCCGCAAGCGGCGCTCATGCCCATTCCCAGGGCCCCGCATACACGCCCAGCACCCGCTCGACCTCGCCCTCGGCGGTGGTGCCGGTGCGGGCGATGCGGGCCACGAGGCCGCGGCGCCGGTCCTCGACCACCTCGACCACCGCGGCCTTCGCCCCCGCCGCCGCCAGCGCCCCGTCATAGACCCGCCGGATCGCCAGCCGCCGCAGGTCGGGCTTGAAGGTCTTGCCCACCGCGGTCCTGGGCAGTTCCGGCAGGATCTCGAGATGTTTCAGATGCGCCGCGCGTTCGGGAATGCGGGCATTGGCGAAATCGCGCAATTCCTCCGCCGTCACCTCCGCGCCCTGCACGAGCTCCACATAGGCGCAGGGCACCTCGCCGGCATGGGCATCGGGCTGGCCGATGGCGCCGGCGAAGGCCACCGCGGGATGCGCGGCCAGCGCCTCCTCGATCACCGCCGGGTCGATATTGTGGCCGCCGCGGATGATGATGTCCTTGGCGCGGCCGGTGATCCAGATATAGCCGTCCGGGTCGATCCGCCCCAGATCGCCGGTGCGCAGCCACTTGGGCGCGCCATCGGGGCCGGGGCGGAACAGCTCGGCATTCTTCGCGGCTTCGGTATAGGTCTGGCCGGCCCAGACCCCGGGACTGGCGACGCAGATCTCGCCCACCGTGTCGGGCGGGCATTCCCCGCCCGTGGCCAGATCGAGGATCCGCACCTGCGTATAGGGAAAGGGAATCCCGATCGAGCCCACCTTCTTCACCCCCTCGGGCGGGTTGATCGAGACCAGGCAGGTGGCCTCGGTCAGGCCGTAGCCCTCGCAGATGACGATGCCGGTCGCCTCCTCGAAACGGCGGTAGAGTTCATGCGGCAGCGGCGCCGAGCCCGAGAAGCCCATCTTCATCGAGGAGATGTCGGCATCGACCCGGCGCTGCATCAGCGCCGACATCGCGGTGGGCACGGTGATGAGGAAGGTGGCGCGGTAGCGTTCGATCAGCTTCCAGAAATTGTCGAACACGCCGTCGCCGCGATAGCCCTGCGGGGTCGGGAACACGATCTCGGCCCCCGAGGCGAGCGAGGCGCCCATGGCGACGATGGCCGCAAAGACATGGAACATCGGCAGCGGGCACATGATCACGTCGGTCTCGCGGAACAGCAGCCGCGCCCCGAGCCAGCCGTTGTAGATCACCCCCTCGTAGCGATGCCGGGCCAGCTTCGGCAGCCCGGTGGTGCCGCCGGTGTGGAAATAGGCGGCCACCCGGTCGCCCCTGCTGTCGGCAAAGGCCAACTCGCGCGGCTGCCGCGCGATCCCGGCATTGAAGTCGAGCACCTGCGCCCCGTGCGCGACCGGGTTCCTCGGCCGGACCAGCGGCACCAGCAGCCGCTTCACCCCGGTCATGTAGCGCAGCAGGTCGACCTCGAGCACGGTCGTCACATCCGGCGCCAGCGCCACCGCCGCGGCCGCCTTCTGCGCGACATCGGTGTGCGGAAAGGCCCGCAGCGTCACCAGCACCTTCGCCCCGGTATCGCGCAGGATGCCGGCGATCTGCTCGGGTTCCAGCAGGGGATTGATCGGATTGACGATCCCCGCCACCTGCCCGCCGAGATAGGCCAGCACCGCCTCGGTGCAGTTCGGCAGCAGACAGGCAACCGCATCGCCCTCGCCCACCCCGAGGCTGCGCAACAGGTTCGCAGTCTGCGCCACCCGGTCCTGCAGTCCGGTCCAGGTCAGGGTCTCCTTCTTCGCCGCCGGGCCGGAGAACAACTGGTAGGAACAGGCCGGCCGCCCGCCCCATTTGCGCGCCGTGGCCGAGAGCATGGCCCAGGTGGTCCGGGGCAGGTCCCGCTCGGCCCATGCGGCCTCGCGCTCGATGGCCTCGGCATCGGCAGCGGATGCAAACCTCATGTGACCCTCCCGTCCCTTTGCCATCATCAGGCAGGGAAAGGAGGGTGCTGGCAAGGGGGAGTTACCGGCCGTTGAAGGGGTCAGGGCTCGCCACGAGCGGAGCTGATGGAGAAGCGCGGAGAGATTCCCGATCCGCAAAGGGGGAACACGCAGCGCCACGCGCTGCTCGGCATGCTCGCGATCGCGCTGGTGGCGTCGGTCGGTGGTGCGGAAAGCCGCGTGGATTTCGCGGGGTTCGCCAGGGGCCGCGAAGTTCTGCTCAGGCAATTCCTTAGCCTGAACAACCGCTTGCTCACCACGACACCTTCGAGACAACCGACGCCCCGGGCATGGCCACACCGAGGACGGCAGGACCACCCGCTCGACGCGCTGCTACATCCACTCCGCCCGCCTCGCGCCCCAACCGCGGTGACAACGGTCCCGACACCTCGCCAGCCGCCCGCGCCTGACCATCAACCTGCCCGGCAAGGCCCGCCCGAAGATTGCAATCGCCCGAAAACGCAAGCGTTCCGGATGGTCCGATGCCGTCGCCGGAACCATCACCTCCCCCCGAACCACGCCCCCGCTCCCGTCATGGTTGACGGCTGCGCTCCATCCGTGGAACCCTGCTCACGGTTCCGTGTGCGGTGGTGCGGCGGGCCGGTGCTGGAACGATGGCAACGGGGAGACGGGAAATGGCCGGGCCGGATGATGGCTATGAAGCCGGACAGGACAATGTCCGCATTTTCGGGCTGGATGTGCATAATCCGGTCTTCGTCATTTCGGGCGGGGTGATCGTGCTCTTCCTGCTGGTGATGGCGCTCTTCAACGAGGCGGCGACCGGGTTCTTCGGCTGGCTGCGGCCCGCCGTGACCGATGCTTCGGACTGGTTCCTCGTCATTGCCGGCAATATCTTCGTGATCTTCACGCTGGTGCTGATCTTCACGCCGTTCGGGAAGATCCGGCTGGGAGGCCCGGATGCGCGGCCCGATTTCAGCCGTGCCGGGTGGTTCGCCATGCTCTTCGCCGCCGGCATGGGCATCGGGCTGATGTTCTACGGCGTGGGCGAGCCGGTCTCGCATTTCACCGCCGCATTCGCCGACGACGCCGGGCAGCCCGGAAGCTGGGCGCCGCTCGGCGGGGCCGCGGGCGATGCCGATGGCGCCCGGCGGCTCGCGATGGCGGCCACCATCTATCACTGGGCGCTGCACCCCTGGGCGATCTACGCGGTGGTGGCGCTGTCGCTGGCGTTCTTCTCCTACAATCGCGGCACGCCGCTGACCATGCGCGCGCCCTTCGTGTCGCTGCTCGGCCGCCATACCTGGGGCTGGCCCGGCCATGTCATCGACGTGCTGGCGGTCTTTGCCACGCTGTTCGGGCTGGCCACCTCGCTGGGGATCGGGGCCGAGCAGGCCAATGCCGGGCTCAACCACCTGTTCGGGCTCGGGGTGTCGGACCAGTCGAAGATCCTGCTGATCGTCGGCATCACCGCCGTCGCGCTCTATTCCGTGGTCGCGGGGATCGACGCCGGGGTGAAACGGCTGAGCGAGCTGAACATGATCATGGCGGGGCTGCTGCTGCTGTTCGTGATCCTTGCCGGGCCGACGCTGACGATCATCGGCGGGTTCTTCCGCAACCTGGGCGCCTATTTCAGCCATCTGCCGGCGCTGTCGAACCCGTTCGGGCGCACCGACAGGAACTTCCTCGACGGCTGGACCGCCTTCTACTGGGCGTGGTGGATTTCCTGGTCGCCCTTCGTCGGCATGTTCATCGCCCGGGTCTCGCGCGGGCGCACGGTGCGCGAGTTCCTCATCAGCGTGCTGCTGATCCCGGCCTCGGTCTGCGTGCTGTGGATGACGACCTTCGGCGAGGCCGCGATCTCCCAGATCGTCGAGAAGGGCCGCGACGTCATCGCCGCCGCGCCGCTCGAGCTGCAGCTCTTCGTGATGCTCGAGGACATGCCGCTGGCGGGGCTGTCCTCGCTGCTGGGCATCGCGCTGGTGGTGGTGTTCTTCGTCACCTCGTCCGACTCCGGCTCGCTGGTGATCGACCAGATCACCGCCGGCGGCAAGGACGACGCCCCGACGCCGCAGCGCGTGTTCTGGGCGGTATCCGAGGGCCTGGTCGCGATCGTGCTGCTGATGGCGGGCGGGCTTGGCGCGCTCCAGGCCGCCGCGGTCACCACCGGGGTGCCCTTCGCGGTGGTGCTGCTGCTGATGTGCGTGGCGATCTGGAAAGGACTGGCAGGCGAGAAACGGGCCTGAGGACCCCCGGGGGGCGCGCCCCGCCGATCCGACCCGGGCCCGAGCGGCGGCCGCCTTTCCGGGCTTTCCCCGGGCCGGCGGGAACGGATGGCCCCGCTCTGCGCCCCTTTGCGCCAGCCGGTGCGGCAGGGTATCGGGGGGAATGGCGAGCGACGGTGACCACGGCTTCTTTGCGCAGGGCGAGCCGGCCGGCATTCTGACGGCCGAGCCGGTGGGCCGGGTGCTGGACTATCTTGCACCGGCCGGCGGGCTGCGGGCGGGGGCCTTTGTCGAGGTGCCGCTGGGGCCGCGCAGGGTCATGGGCGTGGTCTGGGGGGCGGCCGGCGGCGACTTTCCGCGCGGGCGGCTGCGGGTGGTGGCGCGGGTGCTGGATGTGGCGCCGATGCGGGGCGCGCTGCGGGTCTTTCTCGAACGGGCCGCCGACTACACGCTCACCCCGCTGCCGGCGATGCTGCGGCTGGCCACCCGGGTGCCGGGCCTGCTCGACCCCCCCGGAACGCGGCGGCTGCTGGGCCCGGGCGATGCGCCGCCCGGGCGCCTGACCCCGGCCCGGGCGCGGGTGCTCGCGGTGCTGGCCGAGGCCGGGGAGCCGCTCGCGCCGGCCGATCTCGCCCGTGCCGCCGGGGTGGGCGCCGGGGTGCTGCGCGGTCTCGTGCAGGCCGGGGCGCTGCACGAGGTCGCGACGCCGCGCGATGCGCCCTTTCCCCGGCTCGATCCCGCGCGGGCCGGCCATGTGCTGACCGGCGATCAGGCCGGGGGCGCCGCGCGGCTGCGGGCGGCGGTGCAGGCGCGGCGGTTCTCGGCCACGCTGCTGCGCGGAGTCACCGGCTCGGGCAAGACCGAGGTCTATCTCGAGGCGGTGGCCGAATGCCTGGCGGCCGGGCGGCAGGCGCTGGTGCTGCTGCCCGAGATCGCCCTGACCGGCGATTTCCTCGCCCGGGTCACCGCCCGCTTCGGCGCGGCACCGGCCGAATGGCATTCGGGCGTCCCGGCCGCCACCCGGCGCCGGCTGTGGCGCATGGCCGGCGAGGGCGGGGTGCAGGTCGTCGCCGGGGCCCGCTCGGCGCTGTTCCTGCCCTTTGCCGATCTGGGGCTGATCGTGGTCGACGAGGAGCACGACGGGTCCTACAAGCAGGAGGAGGGCGTGCTCTACAACGCCCGCGACATGGCGGTGCTGCGCGCCTCGCTCGAACGGGTGCCGGTGGTGCTGGCCTCGGCCACGCCGTCGCTGGAAACCTGGGTGAACGCGGAACAGGGCCGCTACGGGCGCATCGACCTCCCGGCCCGCTACGGCGAGGCGGTGCTGCCGGCGATGCGTGCCCTCGACATGCGCGCCGAGGAGATGCCGCCGTCGCGCTGGGTGTCGCCGACGCTGGCCCGCGCGGTCGCCGGCCGGATCGGGAAGGGCGAGCAGGCGCTGCTGTTCCTCAACCGCCGCGGCTATGCGCCGGTGACGCTCTGCCGCGCCTGCGGGGCGCAGATCGGCTGCGACCATTGCGACGCGCGCATGGTCGAGCACCGCACCCGCAGGCTGCTGATGTGCCACCAGTGCGGCGCGACCCGGCCGGTGCCGCATGCCTGCCCGTCCTGCGGGGTCGAGGGCAGGCTGGCGCCGGTCGGGCCGGGGGTCGAGCGGCTGGCCGAGGAGGTCGCGGCGCTGTTCCCGGCGGCGCGGGTCGAGGTGCTGTCCTCGGACCTGCTCACCACGCCCGAGGCATTGCGCGCCGCGCTCGACCGGATCGCCGGCGGCGAGGTCGACATCACCATCGGCACCCAGCTGGTCGCCAAGGGCCACAACTTCCCCCGGCTCACGCTGGTCGGCGTGATCGACGCCGATCTGGGCCTGCAGGGCTCCGACCTGCGCGCGGCCGAGCGCACCTTCCAGCTCATGCGGCAGGTCGCGGGCCGGGCCGGGCGGGCGGGGGCGCCGGGCGAGGCGCTGCTCCAGACCTTCCAGCCCGAACATCCGGTGATCCGCGCCATCGTCGCCGGCGACGAGGAAGGCTTCTGGCGCGCCGAGGCCGAGGGTCGCCGCATGGCCGGGATGCCGCCCTTCGGGCGCATGGCCGGGATCATCATCTCGGCGCGCGACATGGGGCGGGCGATGGAGCTCGGCCTCGCGCTTGCGCGCGCCGACGCGGCCCTGCGCCGGATCGGGGCCGAGGTCTGGGGCCCGGCTCCGGCGCCCATCGCCCGGATCCGCGGCCGCCACCGGGTGCGGCTGCTGGTGAAGGCCGCGAAATCCGCGGCCCTGCAACCGGCGCTCGCGGCCTGGGTGGCGCAATTCCCCCGCAAGGGCGACCTGCGCCTCGCGATCGACATCGACCCGCAGAGTTTCCTGTGACGCGGCTTTCCGGACCTCAGGCCGAATGCGCGCCCTCGGCCAGCGCCCGCACATAGGCCAGCACCTCGGCCACCGACCGGCCCGCCGCGATCTCGGAGACGATGGCCGAGCCCACCACGCAGCCGTCGGCCACCGCGGCAATGTCGCGCGCGGCGCCGGGCGTGCGGATGCCGAAGCCCACCACCACCGGCAGCCCGGTCGCGGCCTTGATCCGCGCCACCTCGGGCGCCACGTCGCCGGCCTGCGGCGCGGCGGCGCCGGTGATGCCGGTGATCGAGACGTAATAGACGAAACCCGAGGAATTGCTCAGCACCTTCGGCAGCCGCGCATCGTCGGTGGTGGGGGTCGCGAGCCGGATGAAATCCAGCCCCGCCGCCAGCGCCGGCAGGCACAGTTCCGCATCCTCCTCGGGCGGCAGGTCGACGATCAGCAACCCGTCGACACCCGCTGCCTTCGCCTCGGCCAGGAAACGGTCGACCCCGCGCGAATGGATCGGGTTGTAATAGCCCATCAGCACCACCGGCGTGGCATCGTCCACCGCGCGCAGCGCGCGCACCAGATCGAGGGTGCGCTCGAGCGTCTGCCCGGCCGCCAGCGCGCGCTGCCCGGCCGCCTGGATGGTCGGCCCGTCGGCCATCGGATCGGTGAAGGGGACACCCAGCTCGATCACGTCCACCCCGGCAGCGGGCAGGCCCAGCACGATCTCGCGCGAGGTGGCGAAATCCGGGTCGCCGGCCATGACATAGGAGACGAATGCCTTGCGCCCCGCGGCCTTCAGCGCCGCAAACCGAGCCTCGATTCGTGTGGCCATCGCCGCCCCCTGTCCAGATACCTGCCGTTTGCGCGAAGGGGCGGCGGAAATCAATGGCGGGAACGCCGGGGGGCTGTCTGCCCCCCGGACCCCCCGAGGATATTTATGGAAAGATGAAGGAACCATCTTCGCCCTTTCGCCTTTCCACAAATATCCCGGGGGTGAGGGCCGCAGGCCCGAGGGGGCAGCGCCCCCTCCTTGCCAGCCCGCGCCCCGCGCCCTAAGAGGCCGGGGCTTCAGGACGGGGGATGCCATGGGGTTCCGCATGGGTATCGTCGGGCTGCCGAATGTCGGCAAGTCCACGCTCTTCAACGCGCTGACCCGCACCGCCGCGGCGCAGGCGGCGAATTTTCCGTTCTGCACCATCGAGCCCAATGTCGGCGAGGTCGCGGTCCCCGATCCGCGGCTCGAGCGGCTGGCCGCCATCGCCGGCAGCCGCCAGATCATCCCGACCCGCATGACCTTCGTGGATATCGCCGGCCTCGTGAAGGGCGCCGCGCAGGGCGAGGGCCTGGGCAACCAGTTCCTGGCCAATATCCGCGAGGTCGATGCCATCGCCCATGTCCTGCGCTGTTTCGAGGACGGCGACATCACCCATGTCGAGGGCCGCATCGACCCGGTCGAGGATGCGCGCACGGTCGAGACCGAACTGATGCTCGCCGATCTGGAATCGGTCGAGCGCCGGCTCGTGAACCTCGCCCGCAAGATCAAGGGCGGCGACCGCGAGGCGCTGGACCAGGAGCGGCTGCTGAAGCTCGCGCAGGCGGCGCTGGCCGAGGGGCGCCCGGCGCGCATGGTCGAGGTGCCCGAGGATGACCGCCGGGCGTGGCGGATGCTCCAGCTCCTGACCGCCAAGCCGGTGCTCTATGTCTGCAATGTCGAGGAGGCGGCCGCTGCCGCCGGCAATGCGCAATCGGCGCGGGTGGCGGAAATGGCCGCGGCCGAGGGCAATGCCCATGTGGTGATTTCCGCCCGGATCGAGGAGGAGATCAGCCAGCTCGAACCCGACGAACAGGCGATGTTCCTCGAGGAGATGGGCCTGCACGAGGCCGGGCTCGACCGGCTGATCCGCGCCGGCTACGAACTCCTGCATCTCCAGACCTATTTCACCGTCGGCCCCAAGGAGGCCCGGGCCTGGACCATCACCCGCGGCACGCCGGCGCCGCAGGCGGCCGGGGTGATCCATGGCGATTTCGAAAAGGGCTTCATCCGCGCCGAGACCATCGCCTTCGACGACTATGTGGCCCATGGCGGCGAATCCGGCGCGCGCGAAGCCGGGCGGCTGCGGCTCGAGGGGCGGGCCTATGTGGTCCAGGACGGCGACGTGATGCATTTCCTGTTCAACACCTGACATCCCGCCGCAGGTGTATTCGCCCGCGATCCGTGCCATCCTCGCCGGCGAGGAGGACAAGCCATGCCCCATATCAGCCAGGACTTCCGCGGCCAGACCGTCATCACCACCTTCGAGACCTCGCCCGCCACCGCGCAGGACCTGATGGACCGGCTCAGGGCCGCCTATGACGAGGTGATCAGCCATCAGCCCGGCTTCGTCAGCGCCGCGCTGCACATGAACGACGCCATGACCCGGATCTGCAACTACTCGCAATGGCAGCGCCGCGAGGATTACCAGGCCATGCTGCGCACCCCCGAGATGCTCGAGCGCAACCGGGTGATCGGGACCTTGTGCAAGAGCTTCGAGCCGGTGATGTATGAGGTGGTGGCGGTGAAGGCGTAGGGGCGGGGCTCCCGTCCCCCGCGAGCCGGGGGCGAGGCAACCCGGATCTCCGTCGCCCCGGCATCCGGGTTGCCCCGCCGGCTCCGCCGCCTCGCGGGTGAGGGGGTGGGAAGTGCGGTCGGCCATCCCTCGATTCGTCATTGCGAGCGGAGCGAAGCAATCCATGGCCCCGGCATGTGGATTGCCGCGGCGGCTGCGCCGCCTCGCAATGACGGGGGAAAGGCTTCCTGCCAGGGCCGTATTTTCGCCATCCGGCCCTCGCAATCTGCGCTGGTATGACGAATCCCTCCGATCATGCCGCCCTGCTCGTGGACGGCGACAATATCCCGCCCGCGCTGCTCGGGGCGGCTGTCAGGATTGTGGTGGGCAGGGTCCATGTCCACCCGCAGCACCTCCCCGCCCGGGCCAATGTCACCGGCTTTCGGATGATCACGAACGACGGAGCATCGCGCGGATGAAACCCGCCCCGATCATCGTCGCCCTGTCCACGGCTGCCTATGTCGCTGCCGCCCTCGTGACCGGCAATCCGGTCGGGATTCCGGCGCTGGCGTTCCTTGTTGCCGGACTGGCCGGTGTCCTGCTGATTGCGCGCCGGGAGCGGAAGGCCCGGCGCTGGATCGTTGTCGATGGCTCGAACGTCATGCACTGGAAGGACAACACCCCCGATCTGGCGAGCGTGAAGGCGGTCGTCGCCGGCCTGCGGCGGCGCGGCTACACGCCCGGTGTCGTGTTCGACGCGAATGCGGGCTACAAGCTTGCCGGCCATTATCAGGACGATGCGGTTCTTGCCCGCCTGCTCGGCCTGCCGGAGGAGCGCGTCCTCGTCGTGCCGAAGGGCACACCGGCCGATCCGTTCATCCTCGCGACGGCCCGCGATCTCGACGCGCCGATTGTGACCAATGACCGCTACCGCGACTGGCTGGAGACCTATCCCGAGGCTGCGCGGCCCGGCCGGCTTGTCGGAGGTGGCTGGCGTGACGGGCGGCTGCGTCTCGATCTGGCGGAGAGTGGCTGACGTCGGGCCGCAGACCTCTGTCGCCGTATCCTGTCCCCGTCATCGCGAGCGAAGCAATCCATGCCGGCCCCATGGATTGCCACGGCGGCGGTGCCGCCTCGCAATGATGGCGGCCGCTCGCCCGATCATCCCCGGGGGCCGGCCGGAACGGTGGCGGGGTATCCCTCCCCGCCACCCGGCCGGGAACCTGCACCGGGGCTGGGCAGGGCCGGCGACCGCACCGGACACACACCACCGGCCGCCGCAATCTGCATCTGCCCCCCGGCGCGACAATGCGATAACAACGGCGGTGGAGACGCGGTTATTGAATAGCAGGGCCACCGATGGTCGTGGTTGCACCATGAGAGCACTTTCCCTCGCCCTTCCGGCACTCGTCCTCACCCTCGCCGCCCATGCGGCCGAGGCGGGCTGTTATGCCGACTACAAGGCGAAGAAGGACAATCCTCTCCAGCTCCAGTATGGTGTCGCCGAGATCGCCGGGGACTGCACCGCCGAGGCCGCGCGCGCGGAACTCGCGCCGCGTCTGGCCGCGGACGGCTGGCAACTGCTCGAGGTGATGGACACCTTCGACGAATCGGGGCTGGAGGAGAGACGGGCGAGTGCAGGAGACTACTTCCTCCGCTATTGAGGCGCGGCAGGTCGGCAGCAGGGTCGTCGTCGCCGGGATCGTCGCCATCGTGGCGATCCTCGCGCTGGCGGGCGTGCTGCTGTTCCTCAACCTGCCGGACGCCAATGCGTTCAACACCCGGGTCGAGCGGCTGTTCGTCGAGACCGACCTGACCTCGCAGGGGGAAATCCGGCTGCTGGAGATCCTCGCCCAGTCGGGCACCCAGTTCGAGGCGGTGTTCACCTCCTACCGGCTCATCATCTTCGTGCTGCTGGTATTCGCCACCGCGATGCTGATCGCGGCGGTGGCGTTCCTCGTCATGCTGGTGGCGCTCAACCGCCGCATGGGCCAGATCGAGCGTAAGGGGATCGAGGTCAATTCCCTCATCATCAGCCGCGACCAGAACACGGTCTATCTCAACAATTTCGAGTTCAAGCTGACCCTCGCCTCCATCGAGACCCTTTCGGTGCTGGCCGAGGCGCGGATGGACGACGAGGTGCTGTCCGGCGCCCAGATCGAGGCGGTGATCTCGGGCCGCGACGCCGCCGATTGCGACGAGGCGGCGGGCGCCACGCGGATCAAGCGGCTGCGCGATACGCTCGGCAACCAGATGGTGAGCGAGCTGCTGGTGAAGAACATCGCCCGCAAGGGCTACATGCTCGCCATCGACAAGGACGTGATCCGCATGGTCTGAGCCGCCCCGGCGGCCGAGCTTCCCCCGTGGCGCATTGCAGCCTTGCGCCCGGCGCCTCTTGCGGCCCGGGCGGGTTGGGAACATGCTCGGAAGGTTGCACCCGGCAGGACCGGGGCCGCCCGATCCCGGGGTCCGGCCCGAACCTGCCCGTATTGTTGTGAGCATGGCCCGGACAGATACGAGAACACCGCGGCGCGGGCTGATCCTGCTGGCGCTGATGTGCACCATGATGCTCGCGGCGATGGATACCACCATCGTCTCGACCGCGATTCCGCAGATCGTCGCCGATCTCGGCGGCTTCAGCCTGTTCTCCTGGGTGTTCTCGATCTACCTGCTCGCCCAGACCGTGACGATCCCGGTCTACGGCAAGCTCTCGGACCTCTACGGCCGCAAGCCGGTGCTGATCGCGGGAACGGTGATCTTCATCCTCGGCTCGGTCCTGTCGTCGGTGTCGTGGAACATGGTGGCGCTGATCGGCTTTCGCGGGCTTCAGGGTCTGGGGGCCGGGGCGATCATGGCCACGGTCTCGACGCTGGCGGGCGATCTCTATTCGGTGCGCGAGCGCGGCGCGGTGCAGGGCTGGCTCTCGAGCGTCTGGGGCATCGCCGCGGTCACCGGGCCGCTGCTGGGCGGGTTCTTCGCCGAATATGCGTCGTGGCGGTGGATCTTCCTCATCAACCTGCCGATCGGCGCGCTGGCGCTGGGCCTCATCATGGCCTTCCTGCACGAGCGGTTCGAGCCGCGCGCACCGCAGATCGACTATGCGGGGGCGCTGCTGATCCTGCTGGCCGGAAGCGTGCTGATGTTCGGGTTGTTGCAGGGCGGGCAGAGCTGGGACTGGCTGTCCTGGCCGAGCGTGGCGATCTTCGCTCTCGGCGCGGTGCTCATCGCCCTCACCGTCCGGGCCGAGCGGCGGGCGCCGCAGCCGATCATGCCGGGCTGGCTGTGGCGGATGCCGGTGCTGGCGGGCGCCAACCTTGCCGTCGCCGGGATGGGGCTGGTGATGATGGCGCCCTCGTCCTACCTGCCGACCTTCCTGCAATCGGTGCTCGGCATGGGGGCGATCGGGGCCGGGCTGGTGCTGTCCTGCACGAGCCTCGGCTGGCCGCTAGCCTCGGCGATGTCGGGGCGGCTCTACATGCGCCTCGGCTTCCGCGACACGGCGCTGATCGGCGCGGTGCTGATGTTCGCGGGCTCGGCCGGCTTCCTGCTGCTGCCCTCGCCGCAGCCGGTCTGGGCGGTGGCGCTCGACCAGGCGCTGCTCGGGGCCGGGTTCGGCTTCCTCTCGACCCCGCTGCTGGTCGGGGCGCAGTCGGTGGTGGGCTGGGCCGGGCGCGGGGTGGTCACCGGCTCGAACATGTTCGCGCGCTACCTCGGCCAGAGCCTCGGGGCCGCGCTGTTCGGCGCGGTGTTCAACGCCGCAATCGCCGGCCGCCTCGCGCAGGCGCCGGACGCGGTGGCCGGAGAGATGCCGGACAATGTCAACGCGGTGATCGACGTGCTGCACGGCGCCGCCACCTCGGAGCCGGCGCGCGACTGGCTGCGGGCCTCGATCGACCTCGCCAACGACCGGCTGTTCCTCGGCATGGCCGGGCTGAGCGTGCTGGTCTTTCTTACCCTGTTCATCGCCCCGCGCCATTTCCCGCTGCACGAGGAGGAGGAGACCGATGCCGCCGATGCGGTCCGGGCAGCGGGCGACTGAGCCCGCGCATCCACCCTTCCGGCAGGCGGGGCGATGCGCTATGGCGGGACGATTCCCGCCAGAGGTGCCCCATGTCGCTGCCCGTCCCGGTCGTGACCATCGGCCTGCTGATCCTGTCCAACGCCTTCATGACCTTCGCCTGGTATGGCCATCTGCGCTTCCGCGAGGTGCCGCTGCATTGGGTGATCCTCGCAAGCTGGGGGATCGCGTTCTTCGAATACATGCTGATGGTGCCGGCCAACCGGATCGGCCACGGCCATTTCTCGGCCGCGCAGCTCAAGACCATCCAGGAGGTCATCACCCTCACGGTGTTCGTGATCTTCTCGGTGCTCTACCTGAAGGAGCCGGTGAGCTGGAACCACGCGCTCGGCTTCGGCTTCATCGCGCTGGGCGCCTTCTTCATCTTCCAGCGATGAGCGCGCGGGAGGCCGGGGCGTGAGCAGCATCGCCGAAGCCGCCGGCCCCGGGGACACCGGCGCGGCGATCCCGCCGCCGGTGCGGCGCCGGCCCATCTTCGTGATCGTGGCCTTCGCGCTCCTGATGATGTCGCTCGACGGCACCATCGTCGCCACGGCGCTGCATGCGATCCAGCAGGATCTCGGCACCGGGGTGAACTGGTCGGGCTGGACCATCACCGCCTATTCGCTCGGCTTCGTCATCATGCTGCCGGTGGCCGGCAAGCTGAGCGAGCGGCTGGGACGGAAGCGGGTCTTTCTCGGCTCGGTCGCGGTGTTCACCGCCGCCTCGCTGCTGTGCGGCCTGTCGGGCAACATCGCCACGCTGATCGCGCTGCGCGCGCTGCAGGCGGCCGGCGGCGCGGGCTTCACCCCCTCGGCCACCGGAATCATCGTCGATCACTTCGGCGAGGAGCGCGACCGGGCGGTGGGCCTGTTCGGCAGCATCTTCCCGATCGGCAGCATGATCGGCCCGATCTTCGGCGGCATCTTCGTCACCTGGTGGAGCTGGCGCGGGATCTTCTACGTCAATCTCCCCATCGGCCTGCTGGTGCTGGTGCTCGCCTGGCGGCTGATCCCGGCCGACCCGCCGCGCCGCCGCGACCCCGGCTTCACCATGGACCCGGGCGGCATGGCGCTGATGGCGGCGGGGCTGCTGGGCGGGATGCTTGCCGCGAGCTGGCTGGGAGAGCCGGGCGCGCGGCTGGACGACATCCGCTTCCTGCTGCCGGCGGTGATCGGGGCCGGGTCGCTGGCGCTGTTCCTGCGCCATATCGCCCGGGTGCCGCGGCCCTTCATCGCCCCGCGCTTCGTCGCCGGGCGGCAGTTCGGGGTCGTGAACCTCGCCAATGCGCTGTTCGGCGGCGTGACCAAGGGGGCGATCGCGCTGGTGCCGATCTATGCCGCCTATCGCTACGGGCTCGATGCGCTGCAGGCCGGCACGCTGCTGATCGCGCAGGGGCTGGCGACGATCGCCTTCTCGGCCACGGCCGCCTTCGCGCTGCGCCGCAGCGGGCACCGGCTGCCGGTGCTGCTCGGCGTCACGGCGATCTGCGCGGGGCTGGTGCTGCTGTCGCTGGCGCCGCGCTTCGGCCTGTCGCCCTGGACCTGGCTGGCCTGCGGCGCCTTCGTGATCGGTGCCGGCAGCGGCACGATCAACCCCGCGACCCGCAATGCCGGGCTGCAACTGGCGCCCGAACATTCCTCGACCCTCGCCGCGCTGCGCTCGCTGTCGTTGCAGGTGGGCGGGATCGTCACCGTGTCGATCGCCACCGCGATCCTTGCCGGTGCGTCCGATCCGGCCGCGGCGCAGGCCTGGATCTACCTCGCCATGGCCGCCTGCCTGCTGCTGGCCCTGCCCCTCGTCGCCCGCATCCCCGAGCATCGCGGACGCTGGTAGGCCGGCCCCCGTCATTGCGAGGCGGCGCAGCCGCCGTGGCAATCCACACGCCCGGGCCATGGATGGATTCGCCTGCGGCTCGCAATGACGACGACCCGGGCGAGAGTGGCGCCTCCCGGCCAACTGCCCGGCCGGCCCCCGGGGTCATGGTCCGCCTCCGCCATCCGTGGCACAATGCGCGGGCCCCCGAAGCCCGAGTCGCCCCCGAGTCGCCCCATGCACAACAACGCCCCCGACCATATGCCCGATCTGGCAACCATCGCCCCCGGCCGGCGCGAGAAGCTCGAGGGCGGGCGGCGCTTCGTCATGCATTCCGAGTTTTCCCCGGCCGGCGACCAGCCCGGGGCGATCCGCGAGCTGGCGGCCGGCCTTGACGCCGGCGAGCGCGACCAGGTGCTGCTGGGCGCCACCGGCACCGGCAAGACCTTCACCATGGCCAAGGTGATCGAGGCGACCCAGCGCCCGGCGATCATCCTCGCCCACAACAAGACCCTCGCGGCCCAGCTCTACGGCGAGTTCAAGAGCTTCTTCCCCGAGAACGCGGTGGAATATTTCGTCAGCTACTACGACTACTACCAGCCCGAAGCCTATGTCCCCCGCACCGATACCTTTATCGAGAAGGAATCGCAGATCAACGAGCAGATCGACCGGATGCGCCACTCGGCCACAAGGGCGCTGCTCGAACGCGATGACGTGATCATCGTGGCCTCGGTGTCCTGCATCTACGGTATCGGCAGCGTCGAGACCTATTCGGCGATGACCGTGGACCTGTTCACGGGCCAGAGCTACGACCAGCGGCAGGTGATCGCCGATCTGGTCGCCCAGCAATACCGCCGCAACGATACGGCCTTCGCGCGCGGCACCTTCCGGGTGCGGGGCGACAGTCTCGAGGTCTGGCCCGCCCACCTCGAGGACCGTGCCTGGCGGCTGTCGTTCTTCGGCGAGGAACTGGAGGCGATCACCGAATTCGATCCGCTGACCGGCGAAAAGACCGACACATTCGAGCGCATCCGCATCTATGCCAATTCGCACTACGTCACCCCGCGCCCGACGCTGACCCAGGCGATCAGGCGGATCCGCGAGGAGCTGCGCCTGCGCCTCGGCCAGTTGCAGGACGAGGGCAAGCTGCTCGAGGCCCAGCGCCTTGAACAGCGCACCAATTTCGACCTCGAGATGCTCGAGGCCACCGGGGTCTGCGCCGGGATCGAGAATTACTCGCGCTACCTCACCGGCCGCGCCCCGGGAGAGCCGCCGCCGACCCTGTTCGAATTCATCCCCGACAACGCCATCGTGTTCGCCGACGAATCCCACGTCACCGTGCCGCAGATCGGCGGCATGTATCGCGGCGACTACCGGCGCAAGTTCACGCTTGCCGAACACGGGTTCCGGCTGCCGTCCTGCATGGACAACCGGCCGCTGAAATTCGAGGAATGGGACGCGATGCGCCCGCAGTCGGTATTCGTGAGCGCCACCCCCGCCGCCTGGGAGATCGACCGCGCCGGCGGGGTGTTCACCGAACAGGTGATCCGCCCCACCGGCCTGCTCGACCCCGAGATCGACATCCGCCCAGTGTCGATGCAGGTCGACGACCTGCTCGACGAGGTGCGCAAGGTCGCCGCGCAGGGGATGCGCACGCTGGTGACGACCCTGACCAAGCGCATGGCCGAGGACCTGACCGAATACATGCACGAACAGGGCATAAGGGTGCGCTACATGCACAGCGACATCGATACGATCGAGCGGATCGAGATCCTGCGCGACCTGCGCCTCGGGGCCTTCGACGTGCTGGTGGGGATCAACCTGCTGCGCGAGGGGCTGGATATTCCCGAATGCGGGCTGGTGGCGATCCTCGATGCCGACAAGGAAGGGTTCCTGCGCTCGGAAACCTCGCTGATCCAGACCATCGGCCGCGCGGCGCGGAACGCCGAGGGCCGCGTCATCATGTATGCCGACACGATCACCGGCAGCATGCAGCGCGCGCTGGCCGAGACCGAACGCCGCCGCGCCAAGCAGATCGCCTGGAACGAGGCCCATGGCATCACCCCGCAGACGGTGAGGAAGAATGTCGAGGACGTGCTCGCCGGCCTGTGGCAGGGCGACACCGACATGGCCCGGGTGACCGCGCAGGTCGAGCGCCCCGCCCATGGCGCCAATCTCGAGACGGTGCTCGAGGCGATGCGCGCCGACATGCGCAAGGCGGCCGAGAACCTCGAATTCGAGGAGGCCGCCCGCCTGCGCGACGAGATCCGGCGGCTGGAAACCGTCGACCTGATCGTGTCCGACGACCCGCTCGCCCGGCAGGGCGCGGTCGAGGAGGCGGTCGAGGACGCCCACCGCGCCTCGGGCCGGTCAACGGCGGGCCGCGCCGGGCAAAGGGGCGGGAACAAGCGGCGGGGGAAAAGGCGGTGAGGGCGACGCCGCCGTCATTGCGAGGCGGCAAGAGCCGCCGCGGGAACCCATGGGGCCGCCATGGATTGCTCCGCTGGCGCAATGACGGGGCCGTTCCCCCGAACGTCCCCGCAGCCTTTTCGCTTTGCCCTTCGCCGCGCTCCGGGGCACAAGGGGCCATGCCGCCCGATGACAGCCACGAACGCGCCGCCGCCATCGCCGGCCATGTCCGCATCGCCGGGGTGGACGAGGCCGGGCGCGGTCCGCTGGCCGGGCCGGTGGTGGCGGCGGCGGTGATCCTCGATCCGGCGCGGATTCCCGACGGGCTCGACGATTCCAAGAAGCTGACCGCCCGCGCCCGGGAACGGCTCTGTGCCGCGATCCATGCCGGCTGCGAGGTCGGCCTGGGCGAGGCGAGCGTGGCCGAGATCGACGCGCTCAACATCCTGCGCGCCAGCCATCTTGCCATGATGCGGGCGCTGGCGGCGCTGGCGGCGGTGGATTTCGCGCTGATCGACGGCAACCTGCTGCCGCGGGATCTGGCGCTGCCGGCCCGGGCGGTTGTGGGCGGCGATGCGCGCTCGCTGTCCATCGCCGCGGCCTCGATCGTGGCCAAGGCGACGCGCGACCGGATCATGGTGGATTTGGCGCAACAGCACCCCGGCTACGGCTGGGAGCGGAACGCCGGCTATCCGACCCCGGCGCATCTGCGGGCGCTGGCCGAGATCGGGGTCACCCCATGGCATAGGCGCTCGTTCGCGCCGGTCCACAAGATATTGTGCCAAGGCATATCGGCAAGCCGCTGATTCAAAATACATTTTGACAGCGAATCGCCTCTCGCCCATCATCCGGCCAACCACAAGGCGAACAATCGCCGGGGGACGAGGGCAGTATCATGACCACAACCACGACGCGGGGGGCGACGGCGCTCCCGCTGGATTCGATTCTCGCGGGCGACTGCATCGAGGTGATGCGCGGCCTCCCCGCGGCCTCGGTCGACCTGATCTTCGCCGATCCGCCCTACAACCTGCAACTGCGCGGCACGCTGCACCGGCCGGACAATTCGCGCGTCGATGCGGTCACCGACGCATGGGACCGGTTCGCGAGCTTCGAATCCTACGACCGCTTCACCCGCGACTGGCTGGCGGCGGCGCGGCGGCTGCTGAAGCCCGATGGCGCGATCTGGGTGATCGGCTCGTATCACAACGTCTTCCGGCTGGGGGCCGAGCTCCAGAATCAGGGGTTCTGGATCCTCAACGATGTCATCTGGCGCAAGTCGAACCCGATGCCCAACTTCCGCGGCAAGCGCCTTACCAACGCGCATGAGACCCTGATCTGGGCCTCGCACGGGGAGGGGGCGAGATATACCTTCAACTACGAGGCGCTGAAGGCCCTGAACGAGGGCATCCAGATGCGCTCGGACTGGACCCTGCCGATCTGCACCGGGCACGAGCGCCTCAAGGATGCCGACGGCGCCAAGGCGCATCCGACCCAGAAGCCGGAATCGCTCCTGCACCGGGTGCTGATCGGCACGACCAATCCCGGCGACGTGGTGCTCGACCCGTTCTTCGGCACCGGCACCACCGGCGCGGTGGCGAAGATGCTGGGCCGGCGCTGGATCGGGATCGAGCGCGAGGACGCCTATCGCGAGGTCGCCCGCCGCCGCATCGACGGGGTACGGGCGCTCGAGGCCGGCGCGTTGCAGGTCACGGGATCGAAACGGGCCGAGCCGCGGGTGCCGTTCGGCACGCTGGTCGAGCGCGGCCTGCTGCGGCCCGGCGAGACGCTGGTGAGCTTCAACGGCAAGGCCGCGCGGGTGCGCGCCGACGGCACGCTGGTCGCGGACGGCACCACCGGCTCGATCCACCAGGTCGGCGCGCAGCTCGAGGGGGCGCCGTCCTGCAACGGCTGGACCTACTGGCACTTCCGCCGCGATGGCCGGAACATCCCCATCGACGTGCTGCGCCAGCAGATCAGGGCGGAAATGGCCCCCGGCCATTAGCGCCGCTCCCATGCCGACGGTGCCGGGCCCCCTTCGGGGGCTGCGGCGCCGCACCTGACCCGCCGGCACCCCCGGCGGGCTTTTTGCTTCACAGCACGGTGCGGGCCGCGGTCCAGACCTTGCGCATCAGGGTGGGCAGCGCCGCGGGTGAAAAATCGGCCGCGGCGACGAAGGTGCCGCGCGCGGGGCGGCAGTCCTGCGGCAGGCGGGCGGCGTGGACGGCGAGGCGCAGCTCGAAATGGGTGAAGACATGGCGCACCTCACCCGCGAGTGCGCGCCACTCGCCCGGCGCCGGCGGTGCGGGGGCCGGATCGTCGCCCCAGCCGCTGCCCGGCCAGCCGAGCATGCCGCCGAGCAGCCCCTCCTTCGCCCGTGTCTCGAGCAGCAGCGCCCCGTCGGCCCGCCGCCCGACATAGACATGCCCGCGCCGCAGCGGCCGTGCCGCCCGCGCCTGCCGCAGCGGCAGCATGGCCGCGGTCCCGCGCGCGAATCCGAGGCAATGCGGTGCCAGCGGGCAGCGCCCGCAATCCGGCGCCCGCGGGGTGCAGATCGTGGCGCCGAGGTCCATGAGCGCCTGCGCATGGTCCCCCGCCCGCACCTGCGGGGTCAGGGTCGCCGCCAGCGCCGCCAGTTCGCGTTTCGCCCCGGGCAGCGGCGCCCGCAGGTCGAAGAGCCGCGCCGTCACCCGTTCGATATTGCCGTCCACCACGGTCTCGGGCGCGCCGAAGGCGATCGCGGCGATGGCGGCGGCGGTATAGGGGCCGATCCCGGGCAGGGCGAGCAGCCCTTCGCGGGTGGCGGGGAGCCGCCCGCCGTGGTCGCGCGTCACCACCCGGGCGCAGGCGATCAGGTTGCGGGCCCGGGCATAGTAGCCGAGCCCGGCCCATTCGCCCATCACCTCGGCCTCTCCGGCCGCGGCCAGCGCCGCCAGCGTCGGCCAGCGGGCGAGGAACCGCCCGAACCGCGGCCGCACCGCCTCGACCGTGGTCTGCTGGAGCATCACCTCGGACAGCCAGACGTGATAGGGATCGGGCCGCACCCCGCGCCGCGACAGCGCGGGCGGCACCCGCCACGGCAGGACGCGCGCGGCACCGTCATACCAGCGCAGCAGCGCCGTCCCGATCTCCCTGCTCCGGTCCATGTCCGCCTCTGGCCTGATGCCCGCGCCCGGGCTAACATGCGCCGCGATGCAGACGCCAGCCGACAGGAAAACGCGCCGGGCGCGGGGCTTCACCGCCGCCGCCGATCTGGTGCGCGACCGGATCCGCACCGCCGGCGAATCGCGCGGCTTTGCCGTCACCCGGCTCCTGACCCGCTGGGAGGAAGTCGCGGGCCCGACCATCGCCGCCTTCTGCCGCCCGGTCGAGGTGCGCCATGCCAAGGGCGGGCTGGGCGCCACGCTCACCGTGCTGACCACCGGGCCGGTGGCGCCGCTGGTCGAGATGCGCAAGGTCGAGATCATCGAGCGCGTGAACGCCTGCTACGGCTATCGCGCCGTCGCGCGGCTGCGCATCACCCAGACCGCACCGCAGGGATTTGCCGAGCCGGCGGCCCCCTTCGTGCGCCCCCGCAGCGCCCCGCCGGTGCCCGATGCCGGGGCGCAGGCGGCGGCGGCCGGGATCGAGGACACGGAATTGCGACTTGCGCTTGCCACGCTTGCCGCCAATCTTCGGGCCAGGGCGAAACTCTAGTGAATGGACCTTTTGCAATGATCATCAACCCTGGACGGCGCCGCGTGCTGGCCGGAATCGCCACTTCCGGCATGGCGGCCACCCTTCCCGCCGCCCTGTTCGCGCAGGATGACGATGCCGATGCCGCGGCCGGCGGCTATCAGGTCCAGGAGATGATCCTCGGCGATGCCGATGCGCCGGTGACCTTCATCGAATACGGCAGCTTCACCTGTCCGCATTGCGCGAGCTTCCACGCCAACCAGCTTCCGCAGCTGCGCGCCGACTATATCGACACCGGCAAGGTGAAGTTCATCTTCCGCGAGGTCTATTTCGACCGTTTCGGCCTCTGGGCCTCGATGATCGCCCGCTGCGGCGGGGCGCTGCGGTTCTGGGGCATCCACGATATCATCTTCGACACCCAGGCCGACTGGATCGCCGGCGGCCAGGACCCGGCGCTCATTGCCGACAACCTGCGCAAGATCGGCATCGCCGCCGGGCTCGATGCCGAGCAGGTCGATGCCTGCATGCAGGACGAGGAGATGGCCCAGGCGCTGGTCGCGTGGTTCCAGGCCAATGCCGAGGCCGACGGGATCGATTCCACCCCGACCCTGATCATCGACGGGACCAAATATTCCAACATGGGCTATGGCGACATCCGGCCGCTGATCGAAGCGGCGCTGGCCGGCTGAATGACGGCGCTGCCCGCCCCCCTTGCCGGCCTGCGGGTCGTGGAACTGGCCCGCGTCCTTGCCGGGCCGTGGTGCGGGCAGACCCTTGCCGATCTGGGCGCCGAGGTGGTGAAGGTCGAATCCCCCGCCGGCGACGATACCCGCGGCTGGGGCCCGCCGTTCATCGAGCGGGACGGCGACATCTCCGCCGCCTATTTCCATTCGTGCAACCGCGGCAAGACCTCGGTCACCGCCGATTTCACCACCGACGAGGGCAAGGCGCTGGTCCGCGATCTGGTCGCCGATGCCGATGTGGTGATCGAGAATTTCAAGGTCGGCGGGCTGGCGAAATACGGGCTCGACGCCGAAACGCTCTGCGCCGCCAATCCGCGGCTGGTCTGGTGCTCGATCACCGGCTTCGGCCAGACCGGGCCCTATGCGGCGCGGGCGGGCTACGACTACATCATCCAGGGCATGTCCGGCATGATGTCGGTGACGGGTGATCCGGCCGGGCAGCCGCAGAAGGTCGGCGTCGCGGTGGTCGACCTGTTCACCGCCGTCTATGCCTCGACCGCGATCCTTGCCGCGCTGCACCAGCGCCAGACCACCGGCCGGGGCCAGATCATCGACATGGCGCTGCTCGACGTGGCGGTGGCGGTCATGTCCAATCAGGCGATGAACTACCTTGCCTCGGGCGAGGCGCCGCAGCGGCTCGGCAATGCGCACCCCAATATCGTGCCTTACCGGGTGCTCGATTGCGCCGACGGTCACTTCATCATCGCGGTCGGCAACGACGGGCAGTTCCGCCGCTTCTGCGCGCTGCTCGGGGCCGGGGAACTGGCCGATCACCCGGATTACCGCACCAATGCCGACCGTCTCGCCCACCGCGAGGCGCTGGTGGCGCTGCTCAACCAGCGCACCGGGGCACGGACCAAGGCCGACCTGCTGGCCGCCTGCGAGGCCGCCGGAGTGCCCGCCGGGCCGATCAACGACATGGCCGAGGTCTTTGCCGATCCGCAGGTGATCGCGCGCGGCCTGAAGATCACCCCCGAGGGCGTGCCGGGCCTGCGCAGCCCGATCAGGTTTTCGGGGGCGTCGCTGGTTCTCGACCGGGCCTCGCCAAAGCTTGCGCGAGCAGCGCCTCCGCCGCCGCCGGATCGCTGAACTCCAGCCGGACCGGCAGGGTCAGCACGCTTGTCCGGCGCGCGGGCGGCAGGCGCATCGCGTCCTTCTCGGTCGTCACCAGCCGCGCGCCGAGCGCCCGCGCCTCGCCCTCGAGCCGCTGCATCAGCGCCGGGGTCAGCGGCTGGTGATCGTCGAGGGCCACGGTGCGCACCAGCTCTGCCCCCAGGCCGCGCAGGGTGGCGAACATCTTTTCCGGCCGCCCGATCCCGGCAAAGGCCATGACCCTGAGCCCGGCCCAGGGCATCCCGGTCTCGAGCGGATGCAGTCCGGCCTCGAGCACCGGCAGGGCGCGGACCGCGGGCTCGCGCGCAAGGAAATCCGCCCGCTCGGCGGCGCTGCCGATCACCACCACCGCATCGGCGCGCGCAAGGCCGGCGGCGACCCCCTCGCGCAGGGGCCCCGCCGGGATGCAGAGCCGGTTGCCGAACCCCGCGGCGGCATCGACCACCACCAGCGACAGGGTCTTTTCCAGCGCCGGATTCTGATGGGCATCGTCGAGCACCAGCACCTCGGCCCCGGCCTCGACCGCCGCGCGCGCCCCGGCGACCCGGTCGCGCGACACCCAGACCGGTGCGAAGGCCGAGAGCAGCAGCGGCTCGTCGCCGACCGCATCGGCATGGTGATGGCGCTCGTTCACCCGCACCGGGCCGCGGAAGCTGCCGCCATGGCCGCGGCTGATGACCTGCACGGCAAGGCCCCGTGCGGCGAGCATCTGCACCAGCGCGATCACCACCGGGGTCTTGCCGGTGCCGCCGGCATGGATATTGCCGACCGAGATCACCGGCACCCCGACGCGCGCTCCGGTGCGGGCGACCCGGCGGGCGGTCAGCGCGCCATAAAGCGCCCCCAGCGGCCGCAGCAGCGTGGCCACGGGGCCGGGAGGGCGGAACCAGAAGCCGGGCGCGCGCATCTCAGCCCCCCGCGGTCCGGGCGCGAATCAGCTCGGCGATCCGGTTGGCGACCACCGCGCCCATGGTCGTCACCTCCCAGGCGGCCGCGGCCATGGTCGCGGCGCGGTCGGCGGCCAGCAGCGCCTCGATCGCATGGCCGAGCGCCGGCCCGCTGCGCACCGTGCGCGCCGCGCCGGCGCGGGTGAGGCGGGCGAAGGCCTCGGCATGGGGACGGGTGCGGGTGCCGTGGACGATGGCCGAGCCGAGCGCCGCGGCCTCGAACGGGTGATCGGTGGCGCCGCCGCCGAGGGTGCCGCCGAGGAAGGTGACCGAGGCCAGCCGATACCACAGCCCGGCCTCGCCCGGCCCCTCGGCGAGATAGACCTCGGTGGAGTCGGAGGGCTCCTCGCCCTCGGCGCGCAGGGCGACGCGCAGCCCGGCCTCGCGCAGCGCCGCGGCCATGGGGGCCATGTCCGCCGCCCGGGCCGGGGCGAGGACCAGCAGCAGCCGGTGCATCGCCCGCGCCGCATGGCGATGGGCGGCGATCACGTCATGAAGCTCGGCCATCGGCACCGAGGCGGCATGCCAGACCGGGCGCGGGCCGATGGTCTCGGTCAGGTCGCGCCGGTCACGCTCGTTGCAGGGCGGCGGGCCGGCCAGCGGCTCGAAGGTGCCGGTCACCTCGATCCGCGCCGCATCGAGGCCCAGCCGCTCGATTCGCTGCGCGGTCAGGTGATCGACGGCCAGCACATGGTCGAAGGCCGGCATCAGCGCCGCGAGCGCGCCGGGTATCCAGCCGCCCTCGGCCAGCGCCAGCGTCTCCTCGCCGGCATCGACCAGCAGCCGCAGCATCGGCAGCCGCCGCGCCTCGCTCAGCAGCACCGGCCGCAGCGGCGCCCCGGCCCAGACCAGCACATCGGGGCGCAGCGCCTCGAGGAAGGCCCGCGCCGGCTGGCGGTGATCCGGCGGCAGCGCCAGCGGCTCCGCGCCCGGCACCTGCCCGCCGTTGCGTTCGAGGGTAAGGACGATGCGCGCCTTCTGCCCGTCCGCCGCCAGCGCCCCGGCCAGCGCGGGCAGGGTCCGGGCGCAATCCGGCCCGGGGCCGTGGACCCAGACCAGGCTCTCGCCCGGGCCGAGCTGCGGCCGCGCCGGCGGCGCCACCTCGCCATGCCCGCCGCGCCGCAGCGCCAGCCATGCGTTGAGCGAGAGCGAGCGCGCCATCGCCGCCCGTCAGCCCAGTTCCTCGGTCGCCCCGGCGGCGGATTCCTCGTCGCGCAGGCGGTGGAGATGGGCGATGAAGTAGCGGGTATGGGCATCGTCGACGGTCCGGTGCGCCTCGGCCTTCCAGGCGTCATAGGCGCTGGCATGGTCGGGGAAGATGCCGACGATATGGATCTTGTCCACGTCGCGGAACACCGTGCGCCCCGGATCGACCAACTCGCCGCCGAAGACGAGATGCAGACGCTGGACCATGTTCACCTCCATGCCTTTTGATTCGGCGTCAAGGTAGGGCCGCGCGGCCGGCGGTCAAGCCGGTGGCGGCGCCCCGCAATGACGGCCGGCCCCTCACGCCCCGGCGATGGTCAGCCCGTCGATCAGCAGCGAGGGCACCACCCGCGACAGATGCGGGCGGGCGTCGTCGGCCGCCTCGAGGCGGGCGAGCATGTCGATCAGGTTGCCGGCCACGGTGCATTCGTTCACCGGCCAGGCGATCTCGCCGTTCTCGACCCAGAAGCCGCTGGCGCCGCGCGAATAATCGCCGGTGTTGGGGTTGATGGTCGCGCCGATCAGCCGCGTCACCAGCAGCCCGGTCCCCATCTCGCGCACGAGCCGCGCGCGGGTGCCGCTGCCGCCCCGCAGCGTGACATTGCCGGCCGAGGGCGAGGGCTGCCCGCCCGGCCCGCGCGCCGCATCGCCGGTGGGCGCGAGGCCGAGCTTGCGCGCGCTCGCCAGATCGAGAAGCCAGCCGTCCAGCACCCCGCCCGCGACCAGATCGCGCGGGGCGCAGGCCAGCCCCTCGGCATCGAAGAGCCGCGAGCCGGCGGTGCGGGGCCGGTGCGGATCGCTGCGCAGCGACAGATGCGCGGGCAGCACCTGCTCGCCCAGCCGGTCGCGCAGGAAGCTCGAGCCGCGCGCCACCGCGGCGCCGTTGATCGCGGCGAGCAGGTGGCCGACGATGCTGCCCGAGATCCGCTCGTCGAACAGGACCGGAAAGCGCCCGGTCGGCGGCTTGCGCCCGCCGAGCCGCGCCACCGCGCGCTCGCCGGCGATACGGCCGATTTCGGCCGGGTCGCGCAGATCGGCGGCGAAGATGCGGCTGTCGTAATCGTGGTCGCGTTCCATCCCCGTGCCCTCGCCGGCGATGGCGCCGCAGGAGATGGCGCTGTCCGACCGCGCGAGCCCGGCGGAAAAGCCGTTGCTGGCCGCCAGGTGCAGCCGGCGGCGCCCGTGGCCGGCGGCGGCCGATTCGACCTGCGTGACGCCGGCGACGGCAAGCGCCGCGGCCTCGGCCTCGCGCGCGATCGCGACCAGCGCCCCCGGCTCGGGTTCGGGCGCCGGGTCGGCCAGCTCGAGCCTTGCGCTGTCGAGGTCGCGGGCGAGCTGCCCGGGGTCGGCCAGCCCGGCCCAGGGATCCTCGGGCGCCTCGCGGGCCATGGCCACGGCGCGTTCGGCCATCTCGGCCAGGGTTGCCGGGCCGGTGTCCGAGGAGGAGACCACCGCGGTGCGCCGTCCGGCGAATACCCGCAGGCCGATCTCGATCCCCTCGGCGCGCTCGGCCTGTTCGAGCTGCCCCTGCCGGACCTCGACCGACAGCGACAGGTCCGCGACCGCCATCGCATCGGCCGAATCGGCCCCGGCGGCGCGCGCGGCGGCGAGCATGGTCTCGGTCAGGCGGGCGAGGTCGGTCATGGCGGGCTCCCGTGCGGATCGGGGCAGAGCTAACCATCGCCCCGCCGGCAGGCAAGGGCGGCGCGCGGAACGCAACGGGGGCGGCATCCGAATTTCGAGAAATTCGGAGCCGGGATTCGTTGAGAAAACGTTGAAATCCGCGGCGTTTCCCGGAATTTTCTGCCCGTGTGGCGGGAAAGCCCCGGCAGTCAGAACGGCAGCGGCAGCTCGTTCACGCGCAGGCCATCGGGCCCGAAGCCGAGCCGGGCCTCGATCCGGCCGGCGCCGACGGGCCGGCCGAAGGCGGCGATGGCGGCGCGCAGCGTCCAGGCGGCCGCGGGCGGCAGCAGCCCCTCCGCCTCCAGCCGTCCGAGCGCGGCATGGGCGCCGCCGGCGGTCAGGACCAGCTCGCCCTCGGGCGCCGGCAGGTCGGGCCCGGGGCGGCTGCCCTCGGGCCAGAACAGCTCGCCCGTTCCGGAAAGCGTGGCGCCGGCGCCGGCGAAATCGAGCCGCTCGATCTCGAACCGCAGCAGTTCGAGCGGCAGCGCCGCCGGATCGGGATGCCGGGTGCCGTCGGCAAGGTCGCCGGTCAGCACCAGCCCGGCGCGCAGCGCGAGGTCGAGATGCGCGGGCCCGTCCCCGGTCACGCCGGGCACCGCCAGCCCGCCGAAGCCGAGCTCAAGCGCCGCCTCCTGCGCCGCCCGGCCGGCGATCAGCGGCAGCCGCAGGCGCAGATGCGCCGATTCGCCCTGCGCCCGGGTCCCGCCCTGCCGCGCCAGCGTGAAGCCGCCGTTGCCGAGCCCCAGTTCCAGCCCGCGCCCGCGGGTCAGGGCCAGCGACCAGTCGGCATCGCGCAGGCTTTGCACCGTGTCGCGGCGGATTTCGCCG
>Ga0172382_10002847_pt1 | contig 28129 bp, 23 predicted proteins | sample Leawel138RmetaG_FD_122245 | JGI IMG/M metagenome (GOLD analysis project Ga0172382, IMG submission 122245) | Leachate microbial communities from a municipal landfill in Southern Ontario, Canada - Leachate well 138R metaG | ecosystem: Engineered > Solid waste > Landfill > Unclassified | place...
ACTCGCGCCTTGAAGGCGGCGTCGTGACTCCTGCGTATGTTGCCTGCCATGCCATACCTCCTTCTGATATCGGCAGGCTAACATGCATCTTATTGCCCTGTCCAGTTTCTGGGGAGAGTTATAGCATCATTTCACGCTGTAGCCGCGGCCTTCGAGGCAGGCGCCCAAGGCACGCTGGTAATCATTCCGTTTCTGGAATGCCTGAGATTCTGGAACGCCTCCCAACGGGAGGGTCGGATCGTAGCCTGTCTGATCTGCCGCCCAGCGATGGCAGGCATAGCGGTCATCGGCCTGTTGCTGTTCGCTCTGGCCCCTCATGGGATAACTGTAAAGCCAGTCAGCTTCGGGCGGTATTTCACTGATCTCCTCGTTTGGTGGGTCCGCCACAATGTAGCCGCCCCCGGGGTAATAGGTGTAGTAGGTTTCATTAGCGTAATAGTAGGGAACGCCACGTACCCAAAGGGTCGTATAAAGCGGGGGAAGCAGGGGAATCACCAGGCCGACGGGCGGCGCGACGATTGTAAAGTGACTTCCGTATGGGCGGTACCAGACGCCCTGCCAGAAGTAATAGGGCGATCGGTAATGATAGGCTGTATAATAGCCCCGGGGCAAGGTTCGAACATAATGACCGCGGGCGGGATAGTATCGATTTTGCCGGTAACGCGTATCCCATCCCCGAGAGTACTTACCCTGCCAGGCCCGCTTATGAGTCGAACTTTTTCCCAGGTCCATTCGGTGGAAGTTGTTCCCAGTCCGGGGCCTGTGGGTGATACCTTCTGAACGGCTACCGCCCCGTTTCTGGACCCCTTGATTTTTGCCCGATCCGGTTTGGCTAACCCTGTTTCCTGTCCGGGACTTCTTTATGACATTTCCTGAAGGGTCACTGTTTTGTTTGAGGATTCCTTGATTCCCAAAGCTCTTACCCTGATGATGTCCCTGACCGGTTCCCCAGCTTTTTGCAAATAGAGGCTGACTCATTCCGGAAAGAAAAAGCAGGGAAATCTAGAGAACGAGAATCAACCCGGTTTGTCGATTATATCTCATGGCATGTGTCTCCTTGTTTCTGACTTCTTGATCATCCAAATAATGGGTTATTTAACGCCGTAACCCCTTCCCTCGAGGCAGGCCCCCATGGCCCGCCTGTAGTCGGAAGCCCTTTTCTCCATATGGCTGTCATATTCCTTATACCGTTGCGACTGCTCCTCTTCGATACGCCGCGCGGTTTGCGCTCTGGCGGAATCGGATGCCAATCCGGCCATGGCACCGATGACCCCACCGATCAATGCCCCCCTTCCTGTATGGTGGTGACCGCCGATAATTGCGCCCAGCAGGGCTCCCGTGAATGCCAAGGATGTCGTATCATGGCCAACCGGGGGCATCGGTTCGACCCGGACTGGGCGATGAACCGGGAGGAAGGGTAGACTCGGGTCAAATCCGCTCTGTCCCATGGCCCAGATGTGACATTCATAACGATCACGATCCTGCTGCATCGGTGGCTGGCCCGCCCGGGGGTACATGAAAACCTGGGTTGGGTAAGTCAATAGGGGCTCTTCATAATTGCCACGCCACGGATCGGCTTTTGCGAGGCAGGGACAGGCCACCAGCAACGACAACATACAGAGGGTTAACAGGATCGACTGACCAAAAACCTGCCGGAATTTCGATCGTTCCAAAGGTATTATGGCAATGGCCCTCCGGAAGTGTGATGTAGTCATAATGATTCGTCTCCATTCAGGCTTTATCTACCCTCTCGGGAGCGTGTTAGGGTGGTGGTGATGGTTTCTTTTTTATTAATTAACAAGGCAAATGGTATGCCAGCCCGCTCATTTTTTCAAACATCAATGATATTAGCTAAATGCGCTGACCGATGTCAATCAGGAAGGTCGGAAATAAACCATAATCTGGATAATAAATACTCAAATCGTATAGAAAATATACGTTCTTGAGTATACCCTTGGCTTACGAATCAAACAAACCATGATGAGTGTACGGGAAAGCAGAGGGATGGGTTGCCACGGTGCGGGCTAAGTGGGACAAAGGGGCCAATGTCCTAGAAGCGTCTCCGGGTGCCTCCCTACTGTGGCCGGAGTCAGTGAGAGGAGGGATGCATTTCTTTTATCCGGAGAGAGTCTTGTCCCTGTTGATCATGTATACGACAACGCTGACTATTTTCGATTTTCAGTTTCCAGTTTTTTCGCAATCCATTCCCGGAGTCGGGCTTTATCTACCTTGCCGACAGGTGTCAGAGGCATTTCGTCCAGAATTTCCAACCGTTCAGGCAATTTGTAACGGGCAATCCGGCGCTCCGTCAAAAGGAATGTGCTCAGTTCTTCCATGTTGAACGTCTGTCCTTCCCGGGTAACGGCAAAGAGGACTGCCCGTTCGCCCAAAACAGGATCGGGCATGGCCACATATGCGCACAGCCGAACCCTGGGGTGAGCAAGAATGTGGTTTTCCATCTCTTCTGCACTGATTTTTTCACCCCCTCGGTTGATTGTGTCCTTACTCCGTCCTTCCACAACAATGTTACCGCTTTCATGGAGGCGGCAGAGATCGCCTGAGCGATAGAATCCGTCTTCGCTGAAAGCTTCCCTGTTATGTGCCGGGGCCTTGTAGTACCCCCGGATCGTATAAGGACCACGACAGATGAGTTCACCGATTTCACCCGGCTTGACGTCCCTGTCTCCCGCGTCAACGATTCGGAATTCGTCCCCAGGAGAAAGAGGTCTCCCCTGGGTAACCCAGCTGATTTCTTCCGGGTCGTCCGGTCGGGTCCAGAATAGGGGCCCTTCCGCCATGCCCAAAACCTGTTGTACCCCCGCCCCGAGTTCACTGCGAATTCGCCGGGCTGTTTCCTCGTTCAGTTTCGAACCGCCGACGTGCAACATTTGGAGCGACGACAGATCGTATCGCGCCCGGTCCGGATGATTCAACATATTGATGACGATAGCGGGTACGGCAGGAATCGTCGTCACCTTCTCTCTTTCAATCAGGGGAAAAATTGTATCGGGGGAAGGGGAGGGGGACAAAACAACCCGGCCGCCGTGCAGGAACACCCCCTGCCAGCCCGGGCAGGCGGTGGCGAAGTTGTGGGTCATGGGGATGGCGACAAGATAAACCGTATCCCCGGAAAATCCGCATATCTCGCTGTTTCGGTATACGTTGTAGTAGTAGTCGTTGTGGGTCCTTGGGATCAGTTTCGGGATGCCCGTGGTTCCACCCGATAGCTGAAACACCGCCGGTTCAAAGGGGTCGGGTTTCAGGACTGCAAATATCGTTTCTCCGTTGATCCGTTCCTCCAGGGGGTCGTCCAGTAATTTCTGGAGGGAAATCATGCCGTCCGGAACCTGATCGGCATGGACGATGATATGTTTTAGGCTTGGCGCCTTCATGCGGACTTCCCTTGCCAGAGCAGGGTAATCGAACTTTCCGAAAAGGCCGGGGATGCAATAGCTCTTCACCGCAGCGAATTCGGCAAAAAAGGCCATTTCCGCCAACCGGTGGGCTGGTAGGGCCATAACGGGGATGACGCCGATTTTCACAGCGGCAAAATACAGGTAAAGGGTTTCCGGACAATTGGGCAGTTGGAGGAGCAGGCGATCCAGGGGCCGATGTCCGAGTTTTCCCAGGTGCAACGCCAGACGATTGACCCTGCGTTGCAGTTCTGCGTATGTGATGCCCTGGCCGTTGAAGGTGATGGCAATGCGCCGGGGCCAACGGGCTGCCGCAGTTTCGATGATCGATGCGAGAGGTTTTTCCCGCCAATAACGGGCCTTTAAATATTGTTCCCTGAATGATCCAGGCCAGGGTACGAATCCGTCCATGAATGTATAATCTCCTTTGTATCCATGTAAGGGTAAACCTTGTAATTATACAGAAGGTTATAACGCCGTCCAGGGAACCCCGGGCAAGTCCCGTCGCTGCAAGTTCAAACAAGATCGCGATGGAGACAACGACAGGGCCTTTTCGTAAGAGAACCGGGCGGCGCAGGTGCGGAAGATCCGTTTGGTGTTCATAAGTCCCTGTTCAGCCCGCTGTTCGTATTCGGATGGTCAGCCAGGGCCAGCTTGATCTGGCCTGCAATGATTTCAACCGGTTCACCCAAGAGAGTCTCCAGAGGGATCTGCAGCAGGTACCGGTCCATCCAGAGCAGGTTGTATTCATTGATCAGGTTCTTGAGATCATTATACCGGACGCCCATAGCGGCGATGCGTTCTCTCAGAGTGATCCGTTCGTTGAATCGAACATGGATGAGCAACAGATGGCTGATCAGGTCCCCTCCCTTTTTGAGCGGAATCACGATGAGGGGAGCCCCGTCGGATTTACCGCAGCCGATATAGAGATGCCCCGTATTGACGATGGTCCTTTTTGTACCCATGAGTCGCCCGGATTTTTCCACCCTCGATGACATCTGGAGGGATACACCACTCCGTTTTTCAATGGAAATGGTCGTTTCTTCCGTCGGATTGCCTTCCGTGTTCAGGGCAGAGATCAGGTAGAGGGTGTAACCCCGGATTTCGGCGACAGCAGGTTGCAGACGATCGATGTCGAGTATATTCTTGCTTGCCAGGGTCCGGTCGGAAAAGGCCAGTTCCTTGAGCAAGTCGAAGAGGATGCCGTGTAGTGGTTGTTCTTTCCGGCTCGTACCGACAGTAACCGTCTTGGCCTGATGACGGATTGCGTCCACGGGGCGGGATAGTTCATCAATGGCATTGCCTAGGGAAACATCCAGGAAATCAATGGGAGAAAGGAGGTCACCCTGCCCTTTGAAATCATAGGCATAATCCTCGAGAGGCAGACGACCGACGGTGTATTTCAGCAGAAGAACGATATCGGAAATGGTCTTGGCGCTTGCGGAATGAAACGCGCCCTGGTTGCGTCTTTCGTGGAAACGCCTGGAAAAGTCCCGAATCAATTTGCGGAACTCCCGGTCGGCGATCCGTTCGTAAATTGACCAGTGCTGCTTGTCCTGTTCGATCATCCGCCTGTTGAGTTCGCTGCGGAACCGGCGTAGAAACATGGCGTCCTCATCGATGCCAAGGGCGGCATAATAGCCAAATAAATGTCCTGCCACCGTATTTGATATAACCGGCAGGGGGGCGGAACCTTTAGGCAATTTGATGACGGCATCAGCCAGATCGTCGAAACGGGTTTCACCCTCGTCGGTGAAAACGACGACGCCAGCCTTATGGGCCTTGAAGATGGCAACGTCTTTCACGATATCCCCGACGACGGTTTCCGGATTGCCGGCGCCGCAGACTATGATGAGGGGTTCCGCTGACAGGTCAATATGTTTTTTGTTTTCCACGATGTCGGAAGAAATGGTTTTGTAACAGAGTTCGCTTAACTTGATACGGATTTCATCAGCCGCTGCCTTGTTGGGTCCGCTCCCGACGATAGCCCAGTGGCTCTTCTGGCGTGGAACCTGCTGTGCAGCTTTGCGGATCGTCTCTTGCTGTTCAAGAACACGATTTATGAACTGGGGCACCTTCTCAAGCACGCGTAGTTCCCCTGCTATTTCATCATCTGTGAGAGCATCCGTGATCTGGGCGAAAAACAGAGCCAGGAGGTGCCCGGCGATAATCTGGGAATAGAAGGCCTTCGTTGAAGCCACGGACATTTCGATATCCCGGCCGTCGCTGGTGTAGAAAACACCATCCGTTTTGGTCGTGATGTCGGACTGTCGGCGGTTGACAATGGCGATAACCGACGCACCCCGATCTCGGGCCATGGCTACGGCACGGTTGGTATCCGTCGTGGTGCCTGATTGTGTAATCGGGATAATGAGGGTATCCGAAAGATCTTGACTAAGGGAAAAACCGCTCAGTTCGGAGGCTAAATTCGCTTCCGCAAGGAGGTCAGTACCCTTGAGGAAACGGTTCAGGGCGTCGCCGATGGCCTGTCCAGCGACTGCCGCTGTGCCGTGACCGATGACGATGACGCGGCGTATTCGACGATGGGTGATCTCGTTTCGGATTTTATCGGGCAGCACGTCCTGCCCCAGGTTGAAAAAGACCCGGTTCCTTCCGTTTTCTTCCTGGATAATTCGGTATTTTCCCAGGAGAGTTTTCCGGACGGATTGTGCTGATTCGGAGATCTCCTTGAGAAAATAATGTCTGAAGTCACCCCTGTCGATGTCCCGGGTTGTGATTTCCGCTTTTTGAATATCTTCCGGGGCAAGTAGCAGGGTTTTGCCGTCATAGAAACAGGCGCCGATGCCATTCAACCCCCCAGTGCTTTCCTGGTCCAGGATGAACATCTGTCCAGTGGTTTCCGGGCGAGCTGGATCGGCCGGCATTTCCCCGTTGATTTTGATGAAGAAAGGGGTCCGTTCCACCAAGCCGTAAAGCTCCGAAGAGAATAGATATTGATCGTCGGCTAATCCGATGTACAGGGCCTGGCCGCTGCCTCGTAACGCCAGGAAGACCTTGCCTGGCTCGAGGTTGCTCACCATCGCGATGGCGTGGGAACCCTCGAAATCGTTCAGAGCCAACCTGAAAGCCGCCTCGAGGTTACACCCCTGCATAAGGTAATGTTCTATTTGAAGGGGGATGATTTTTGTGTCCGTTGTTACCTCCGGAGCGATCAGATCATGCCCGGATTCCAGCCGATATCGTAGAATCTGGTAATTGTCGATGTCACCGTTTAAGGCCACATTGATCGTCCAGTTCCCCCGGCCATAACGGGGATAATTTTTATCCGCTAACGCCTGTGGATGACCGTTTAAGGTGGCGTTGTTGATAGGATGGCAGTTCTCAACGGAGATGGAACCGACAGAGGCCCATCGGGTGTGGCAGAAGGACGATTCACACGCCATTTCGGTTTCGGCAAACACCCGGAGGACATGATCCCCGCGGATTGATTCCGTTAACTCCCGAACATTTTGCCCCAACTCCCCGATGACCGAGGCGGTTTTATAGGTGAAGGTAATCGTTTTGCTCGTATCTTCCCGGATACATTCAAGGTCTGTGATGGTGCAGGGGAGGCTGATAGAGTTGTTTAGCAAGTCAGCCGTATCAATCCGGTCCGAAAATTCAGTGTAAAGATTCCTTTCCTTGAGACGGTGGAGAATTTCCCTGAAAACGGATCCGGCGGGCAGGGTGAAAGAGACCTGGAGGCCAGCGGAGTCTCTTCCCCTTACTTCCAAACGGTTGATGCAGTTTAGGAGGAAGTTTATCCTCTTGTACTTGAGAAGGGACTCTGTTCCTGGCGGCTTGGAGCTCCCTTCGGCCAGGTTTTGGATCTGTTCGAGGGTTGCCAGGACGTCATTCTCCAGTGCCCAGAGGATATCTCGAAGGATAAGCAGAGACCGGTTTACTTTCTCCAGGATTTGCGTATCGAAGAAAGCCGCAGCCTTCTCCAACGCGGCTTCTTCCTGAAGAAGATATGCTTTTATATTGCCTGCGAGCCGTTCCAGTTTGAATGCCGTTTCAGGATGCGTTGTGAGTTCGCGGAAAACATGATCTCCCTTGAGTTCAGGGATTCGACGGGCCATTTCTTCCAGGGAGGCGTCTCCATCCAGATAGCGTGCCAGAGTTAAGGCACCGCCCTGTATGTCTGCAATTCGCAAGGAACTCACGACGTCGAAAAGCGTAATGAATGTCCGGACGATACCCGTTTTTTCAAGAGGGCCTGGCCCTTTGATCACCAAGATGCCCGCAAGACCGCAGAAAAAGGTTGCCGGGTAATATGGGAAAAGGATCAGGGAGCGCGGCGGACAGCGGTGGGGATTCGCGCCGACGAACCAATGCCATGTCCTGAATCGGCGGAGTGAGGCCGCTAAGCTAGTCATCAGATTCATGGGCCGCCTGTTTCCCCCGACAGAATGGATTCACCCCTTGTGGAGATACCGGTGACAATTTTGCCAAGCCATCTTTTTCCACAGGCGACTGCTTCGGGAGGCAGGGCCCTTATCATGGCCAGATAATGCTGATGACGGGTTGCCGTTTGGTCAACACAAGTGAGGAAACGATGCCGGTCATCCGCACCCAGGGATTCTTCAAGCTTTGCTTCGAAAATGCCCCGTATCTCAGGCCAGCGATCCCGGAATGCCTCCTGTTCCCCGCGGGCGAGTTTTTTCTGTTGACCCTTTAAATGGCGTGAAACCTGTGCCAGCGATTCATCCATTTTTTCAGCCAGTTCATCCATTCTCAAGAGCCGTTCATGAAGAGCGGCATCCAGCGTATTCAATGCTCCCTGATGGACGGTCTCCGCCAGGGCATGCTTAAGAAAAAAAGGCTGCCGGACATGGATGTACCACTGTTTCAGGGCGAGCAGGTTCGCCATGTAGGACAGGTTAATACGAATACGACGGCTGATATGGACATAGAGACCGGGGTGGTAGGCAGTCAGCCGATCCTTGTTTGCACCGGAAGAGACGAATTTTCCATCCTCCGTACAGTCACCCCGGAAGATGGTGCCCGCAGCGATGACGGTACCAAAAGCGATTCGGGCCGGACCGATCAGCCCCCCCTGGCCGCCTAGGAAAATGGGCTTTTGCCGGAGCATGACACCTTGGGGGACGTCACCGATCAGGGAGGCCGTCGCCTTGTCTTGCTGGGGGGTGTAGTTGAAATGGATGTAACTGCTGCCGACTTCACTGTGATTTTTTCTGTCCGTACCCCCGGCCATGAAACAGTCGCAGAAGTTGATCAGGCTTCCGAGCGTAACAAATGGGAAGAGGATTGTTTGCTTGAGGCCAACGGTGTGTCCGGCCCTGGTTTCCTCCTCCAACAGGCAACCTTGCCGGACGTGGGCGCCGTTGCCCATGGTACACCCATCGAGAAAGACGGAGGTGCTGAAAAAGCCGCCTTTGAGCTGGACACGGGATCCCAGCTGACAGTTTTCGATCGTGACGGGGCCTTCATAGCCAAGTTTCACACCGGCCGAAATCACGGTGTCGGCCCCGTAAATCCTGGTTCCCGGATAAAAAACGACCCCTTCACCTGAAATGCGCGCTGGGTCAATTTCCGCATCAATGTCGACGGCGGTGGGGTTCGGGATGAGTACGCCCTTTCTCTGAAGCAATTCTGTATGCCCGGATATATTCATGACATTTCCTGAACCTGGAACCCGGAAGATAGAGCGAGGATTCAAACGATCGGTCCGTCCTGCCTACTTACGCAGGAGAACTAATCTTCACGGCCATCCATTCCCATCTTGATCATTTTCTTCTGGAAGGTATTGCGACTGATACCAAGGTACGTAGCGGCAACGGTTTTAACCTGACCGGAGCGGTTCAAAGCAATTCTGAACAGGCTTCGATCGATGATCCTTATCACATCCTCGTAAAGGGTGCTTTTTCCGCTTCCCTTGGGTTCGAGGATGGTTACGACATTTTCAAGATCCTTGTGCAAAATGTCTTCGATGATGGACTGGAGTGAATCTGCCCCATGTTCCGCGGCATTGGCTGTTTCCGTTTTCATCACTTTGTCCTTCCTGACCATTACATATCCCTTTATCAGGTCATCAGATCACACCAAAAAGTTTCATCACAATGAGTCCGATCATCAAAATAACGGCGAGCCAGATGGATAAAACATCGCCGCGGTTGACGAGGGGACCTTCTTCCAACTGTTGACGGACCTCAGCATCTACCCGATCGAATGGGACCTGGTCCGTGATATCGCGGACCAGACGGGGAAAATCCCCGTAGGCACTGGAGAGTATATAAAAACCTCTGCGGGTCGTCAGCAGAAGATACGTCTTCCGCCTTACCATGACCAGTCCGACCTGATTGATGTTTTCCCAGGGAATGGCTCGGGTCCTCAGAAACTTTCTGATCGTTAGGCCGGAGGCATTGGTTGTGACCAGACGGTAAAACATCTCGCCTAAAACCGGCAATGCGGCGCATAAAAATATTGTCAAAACAACCGTTTCAGCGGCAGAACGGCGGTGAAGAAGGGACATGAACAGGAGTATCACGAGAAGAAATACCGCCAGAACAAAGGGAATCACAAAAGGGCGCTTGATTTTGTATCGGTGCGTATCCATTGGTTTCAGCTTTGCGGGCAAGCCCTGAACATTAAGTATTCCTCTCAAACAGACCGCTTTTGCCGCCGGACTTCCTTACAAGCATAATATCCGTCACGACGATTTCCTTATCGACGGCTTTGCACATATCATAGATCGTGAGTGCGGCCACAGACACGGCGGTAAGGGCTTCCATTTCGACACCCGTTTTGCCTACCAGTTTTGCCCGGCTTTCGATCAACACCTCTCCCTCCTGCTGCAGGACTTCAAAGCGGATGTCGATATGCGTCAACGCCAGGGGGTGACACATGGGAATCAAGTCCCCTGTTTTCTTGGCTGCCATGATGCCTGCTACGCGGGCCACACCGAAAACATCTCCCTTCGGCACGCCTCCTTCCTGAAGGAGAGAGAGCGTATAAGGTAACATACGAACCCGGCCTGTTGCAACGGCTTCTCTTAAAGACGGTTCTTTGGTTGTCACATCGACCATTTTAGCCTGTCCTTTTTCGTCTAGGTGAGATAGGGGCTGGGTCATCTAATTACGCCTCCTTCAGCAGGGAGTTTCTTTCCGAAAATATTCGCCGCTTAAGTAACACAGGCCGTATCGATCGTCAAGCATGGGTTTGGAGAGGGCCGTAAAATCAAAATCCTTTACATGGATTGGGTATGAGAAAAGAGGAGAAGAAATCCTTAATTCATGCGGTTGTTCACGCAAGGGGTACCGAAATCTGGCTAAAGCGACAGGATCAGGCTGATAAACGGGTGAGAACCTGGGAGAAAAAACTTGCCAAATATCAGGCATTATTATAGATTTTCATCCATCCTTCAAAGAGGAACTCGCCGTCAGATCGTAAATCGTGCGGCGGGGCCGTTTTTCGGACTTTCATAAAAAACACACGTCTTCCGGGGGAAAGAATGATAGTCAGGCTTTTCAGCAGCACCACCATTGGGATTGAATCTTGTGTCGTCGAAGTGGAAATCGATGTTTCTCCGGGGTTGCCTCAATTTTATATCGTCGGTTTACCCGATATGACGGTCAAGGAAAGCAAGGATCGCATCCGGGCCGCTCTGAAGAATTCAGGATACGGTTATTTCCGCCATCATATAACCGTCAATCTGGCTCCTGCCGATCTGAGGAAGGAAGGTACGGCCTTCGATCTGCCCATTGCCGTGGGACTGGTGGCAATGGAGGGGTTGATCCGGCCGGAATTGTTGACAGATTATCTGGTCTTGGGTGAGTTGTCTCTGGATGGGCGGGTCAAGGGGGTTCAGGGTGTTTTGCCCAGCGCTTTTCTTGCCAGGGAGCTGGGGAAAAGGGGATTGATTATTCCGGAGGACAATGCCCAGGAAGCGGCCATGGTCGAGGGGATCGAGGTGATTGCGGTGGCCGATCTATCCGATGTGGTCGAATTTTTCCGAGGTACAAGAGAATTTATGACCCCTTCGGTTCGGGCCGACGAACTTTTTTCAGCCGGACCTGCTTCTATGGTCGATTTCAATGAAATCAAAGGACAAGATCAGGCCAAGCGGGCTTTGGAGATTGCAGCGGCGGGAGGTCACAACGTTCTTTTAATCGGTCCGCCTGGGTCGGGAAAAACCATGCTCGCCCAACGCATGTCCACCATACTTCCCGATTGGTCCTTTCAGGAAGCACTTGAAACGACGAGAATCTTTTCTGTAGCGGGAATGCTCGACAGGGAACACATGATTGTACGAACCCGCCCCTTCCGCGCTCCTCACCACACCATTTCCGATGCCGGGTTGGTTGGAGGCGGTCATCTGCCAAAACCAGGTGAAATAAGTCTGGCCCATCACGGCATTCTTTTTCTTGACGAGTTTCCGGAATTCAAAAAGAACGCCCTGGAATCGTTGCGTCAGCCCCTGGAGGACGGCGTTGTGACCATCAGCCGCTCTTCCGCAACGGCAACGTTCCCGGCGCGTTTCATGCTCGTGGCGGCGATGAATCCCTGTCCCTGCGGGTACTACGGTGACAAATTGAAAGGCTGTCGCTGTTCCATGACCCAGATCCGACAGTACCAGACCAAAATATCCGGCCCCCTGATGGATAGAATCGATCTTCATATAGAGGTACCCTCCCTGCGCTATCGCGACTTGGTCTCCCAGCGAACGGTGGAATCATCAGAAGAGATCCGGCAGAGAGTCATACAGGCCAGGCAAATTCAGAGAAAACGATTCAACGGAGCCGATATTCTTGTGAATGCACGGATGACGGAACGTCAGATTAAGGCGTACTGCCAGATTGACGAAGAATCTCAGGGCCTTTTGGAAATGGCAATGGACCGCCTGGGCATGAGTGCTCGTACCTTTACCCGCATTATTAAAGTGGCTCGTACCATTGCGGATCTGGGTGGCGAAAGTCTCATCGGCTCACATCACGTTGCTGAGGCCATTCAGTATAGAAACCTTGATCGTCAGGTGATTTAGTGCTAAGAAATCAGGATCGCCGGGACGATAGATCGCAAATATTCTGAAAGGCCAAACAGAGAGGTGAGGTGTTATGGAAATCATGGTGAAGCCGGTTCCCGAGGAGAAAAGAAAGCCCAGGCCTGTCGACGAAACAAAACTCGAGTTCGGCAAGATATTTTCGGATCATATGTTTACGATGCATTATCACGTGGAGAAGGGTTGGCATGATCCGTTGCTGGGGCCTTTCGCTCCTCTGGCGCTGGACCCGACCGCCCAATGTTTGCATTACGGCCAGGAAATTTTTGAAGGGATGAAGGCATATCGGGGTGAAAACGGATCAATATATCTTTTTCGTCCGTTTGAAAATGCAAAACGGATGAATATATCGGCTAGGCGCATGTGTATGGCCGAAATAGAGGAATCTTTTTTTGTGGAAGCGGTTACGCAGCTTGTTCTTATCGATCGGGACTGGGTTCCAAAAGCCAAAGATGCGTCCATGTATATTCGTCCAGCCATGATTGCTACGGAGGCTGCTCTCGGCGTCCATCCGTCAACGGAATTTATTTTTTTCATCATTGCCGGACCCGTCGGGGCGTATTACCCTGAGGGGTTTAATCCGACCAAAATCTATGTCAGTGAGGACTATGTCCGCTCCGCTCCCGGTGGTACCGGAGCCTGCAAGGCTGGAGGGAATTATGCCGCCAGCCTCTACGCCATGCGCCTGGCCAATGAGATGGGATACACTCAGGTCCTGTGGCTTGATGCCGTGGAACGGCGATTCGTGGAAGAAGTGGGGACGAGTAACATTTTCTTCCTGATCGGCGAAGAATTGGTTACCCCTCCTTTGGGTGGAACCATTCTACCAGGAGTTATGCGGAATTCCATTTTAACGCTTGCCGATTCCTGGAATATGAAGGTTTCGGAAAGGCCTATTGGCATTCAAGACGTCATTCAGGCGATCCATGACGGTTCGATGAAGGAAATGTTTGCTTCAGGCACGGCGGCAGTTGTGTCGCCTGTTGGACATATTTACTATCAGGGAAACGAATATGTCATAAACGGGGGTAGAACCGGATCAACGGCAGAAAAATTCTATAATGAAATCCTGAACATTCAATATGGAAAAGCCCCGGATCCATTCGGTTGGAGAGTGAGAATCGCGTGAAATCGCTATCGGCTTCGCGATTTCTGCGTTGAAACAAACACTTGGTCATGCAATCCACAGAGTTGTGGAAAATTCTGTGGACAAATCTGTGGATAAGTTATCTAAGTCCATACCCGACTCAACGTTCTACCGTATTGCATACATTCTGAGCAAATAAAAATGTTAATAATAACAGTAAGATACAATATGGATAACAATATCTCATGTTTTTTAGACTTATCATAAACTTGACGCGCCTGGATGATTTTGGCGCTTTGGAGGTTCATACTTAAGATTTGGAAAATAAAAAGGATCAATCGGGGAAAATCGTTTTGATGGCCGCAGTGTCGATTCTAATCGGACTGTATTTCGCAGTGATGGTTACCCCCATCCGGGCGTTATCCCTAGATGAGCTTTTGGTAAAGGTTGAACGACAGTATGATCTTACTCGGGATTTTGAGGCAGGTTTTATTCAGGAGACGACGCTGAAAAGTCTGGCAAAGACCGAAAGGGAGCAGGGACGTCTTTATTTTAAAAGGCCCGGAAAAATGCTCTGGCAGTACGAAAAACCTCAAAGAAAAACTCTTGTCGTTAACCCTGAGAAATCATGGTTGTATCTCCCTGAAGATCGCGTTGCCTATGTTCAGCAAACGGACCGCCTCCTTCAATCCACTGCGGCTGTAAGGCTCTTGTCCGGTTTTGTTGGGATCAAGAACGATTTTCATGTACAATTCGCCGAGGCCGACCAGGGTGAGAGAAAGGGAAATTATTTTCTTCGGCTAATTCCCAGGGAAGGCAACGCCGGCTTTTCGCAGGCGCATATTGAGATCAGCGGGGCGACTTATTTTATCAACCGGGTTTGGTTCGAAGACCCTTACGGTAATGTAACGCGCGTCACGTTGTTCAACACCAAACTGAACCAAAAACTCAAGGACGATAAATTTCTTTTCAGAGTCCCCGTCGGTGTTGAAATCTATTCTTTACCTTGAACCGGGTCATGCCCTCCAAGGAGAGTCTCCATGTCAACGATCACGATCAACACGCCTGACTGCATCCGGTCCCGGAAGGCATTGACCTATGAGTGGCTGGAAACGAACGGCCTGGGAGGGTATGCCTCCAGTTCCATCCTCCTGTGTCATACGCGAAAATATCATGGTTTGCTGGTCGCCAATCTCGCCAATCCCTCCGGTCGTTACGTCCTGATTTCCAAGGTTGAAGATTCCCTTGTCCGCCGGGGGGAAGAGTTTTCTCTCGTATCCCACCAGTATCCGGACTTTTTTTTCTCTGGTGGCCAATCCTATCTTGAACAAGTCGATATCGGGGTTTGTCCAAAATTTGTTTTTCGCATAGCGGGCCGAACCCTTGAAAGGGAAATCATGATGATTCAGGGAACAAACAGCGTGATCCTGAAATATCGACTCCCGGACATGGATGAGCCCTGCATGTTGAGTATAAAACCTTTTTTAGCCTATCGGAGTATCCATTCTCTTTCCAAAGAAAACACCTATTTTCGCGGAGAGATTTCTGAAATTCCTGAAGGTTGTCGGATGGCACCTTACGAAGGAATGCCGGCCATGTACATCCAGGTGAGCGGTGATTTCGGATGTCCGATGTTTGGTGATTGGTATAAAAACTTTGAATATGAGGAGGACCGGATTCGCGGTTATAACTGGAGAGAGGATCTCTATTGCCCCGGAACGATAACGATCCCCATGGATGAAAAAAGAAAGGAAATCTATCTTTGCTTTACCACGGACCCCTTTCCGGAGCCGTTGCAAAAGGTCTGGAATGGGGAATGGGAGCGGCGAGATTTTCTGGAGAAACACAGAGGTTTTTTCGTTCAGTCCTTCAAAAAAGACAGGGAAAATATCGAAAGCCTGTTCCGGGCAGCGGACCAGCTTCTGATCCGGACGCCGCACGGGCGCCATGCCATTTTAGCCGGGTACCATTGGTTTTATGAGTGGGGAAGAGATTCATTGATATCGCTGCCGGGTCTGACATTTTGCCGAGGCCTCATGCATGAGGGGCAGGAGATATTGAAAACCTTCGGCGACTTTGAACAGCAAGGCCTTTTTCCCAATTTTTTTACAGAAGACGAAAAGGAAAACGCCTACAATACGGTGGATGCATCACTGTGGTACTTTTGGGCCGTGCAACAATATTTGAAATACGGCGGCGACGAAAACTGGGTTCATCAGCACATCTGGCCGGTCATGAAGCGTATTTTGAAGCAGTTTCTGGCCGGAACGATTTACGATATATACGTGGATGAACGGGGACTTCTTCATGCGGGCAGCGAAGGGATCCGTTTGACCTGGATGGATGCCGCAGTTAACGGGTTACCGGTGACGCCGCGCTGGGGGTACATGGTGGAAATAAACGCCCTGTGGTTCAATGCCGTCTGTTTTTCGCATGAACTGTCCACCCGATATGGCGATCAGGAATTTGCCCTTCAAGAGCTGATTCCGTTGGCTCGCCGGTCTTTTCGGGAGACCTTCTGGGTTGGACGAGGGGCCTATCTCGGTGATGTATCCAGACAGGGTATCCTTGACGAAGCCGTCAGGCCGAACCAGATCTTTGCCGTTTCCCTGCCGTACTCTCCCCTTGATTCCGTCGATTGGAACGGTGTCGTCAAAAGGGTGCAAAGTGACCTTCTCACCCCCTGCGGGCTACGCACTCTTGATCCGGCACACCCGGATTATCGGGGGAACTACAATGGTGTGATGATACAAAGGGACAGGGCCTATCATCAAGGAACCGTTTGGCCATGGCTCTGGGGACATTTCGGTGAAGCATATCTGCGGGTGAACCGGAATTCCCGTAAGGCGAAAAATATTTTGTACAAGCAAATTATAAACTTTCTCAAAAATCATTTGGGCGAGGCTGGTTTGGGTTGTGTATCGGAAGTGTTTGACGGCAATCCGCCGCATCGTCCCAATGGCTGCATTTCCCAAGCCTGGAGTATCGCCGAATTGATCCGGCTGCTGACTTTACTGGACGATATTCGCTGATAAGGAGGGATTCCTTATGAGAATTTTAATGTTTGGCTGGGAATTCCCTCCTTATATGAGTGGTGGCCTCGGCACGGCCTGCCTGGGCATGACCCGTGCGTTAACAGACGCTCGGATCAAGATTCTCTTCGTCATGCCGGGTCAGGCTCCGGCCCATGAAGATCGCTTTATGAGATTCATCGACCCGGACGTTTACAGAGTCCGTAATGAAAGGGAGGACGATTCATCGGAACGGAACGGGCTGATGACCCGTTTCATTGTGAATTCTTCCCTGACTCCCTATCAGAACGTTAGGACGTACGGGCCCGTATATGGAAACAGAGCAACGGGAATCTTGTCCGGCTTTGGAAATCCTGATGCCCGCTCGTTTTCTCCATACGGTTCCAACCTGTTCTCCGAAGTCTGGAGATACGCATACGCAGCAGAAACCATTGCCCTTTCGGAAACATTTGATATCATTCATAGCCATGACTGGATGACGGTCCCCGCGGCGATACGGGCCCGTGAGATCAGCGGCAGACCCTGGATTTTCCATGTCCACTCACTTGAGCAGGACCGCAGCGGTGAGTCGGTCAACCCGGAGATATTTGACATGGAACGACGTGGCCTGGCAGAGGCAGATCGCATCATTGCCGTGAGCAACTATACACGTAAGCGGATCGTTGATTGTTACGGGATTCCCGTCGACAGGATTGCGGTCGTACATAACGGGGTGACCCACATCAATGGGTCGGAACACATCAATGTGTTCCGGAAACCGGGTCAGAAGAAAAATGTTCTTTTCCTGGGACGGATTACTTTCCAGAAAGGTCCGGCGTATTTCATCGAAGCGGCGGCGGAAGTCCTCAAAAGGATTCCAGAGACGACGTTCCTCATGGCGGGAAGCGGTGATATGATGACCGGCATGATTGAGCGGGTTGCCGAGCTGGGTATTGGGAAACATTTTCATTTTACAGGCTTTCTCCGGGGAGAAGACGTGGATCATATTTTCCGGATGAGCGATTTGTATGTCATGCCGAGCGTATCCGAACCATTCGGCTTGTCGCCTCTGGAGGCAACCCGTTATGGCGTACCGGTGATTTTGTCACGCCAGTCCGGTGTGGCGGAAGTTTTCCATCACTGCCTGCTTGTCGATTTTTGGGATGTCCGGGACATGGTGGATAAAATCATCGCCCTGTTACGTTATGAACCGCTGGTCCGGGAATTACAAATCCGTGCCCGGGAAGAATTGCTCCAGACCACTTGGGAGGGGGCGGCGAGTAAGATTGAGGCAGTATACAAAGCAATGTTGAATTAAGGAACCCGGAACCATGCCCCATATCTGCCTGTTTTTTCAGGTTCATCAGCCGCGGCGGCTACGGCGCTACACCGTTTTCGATATCGGTCGGAATCATGATTACGGAAACGATGAACTGGACACGGAAATTCTCCACAAAGTTTCGGAAAAGTGCTATCTCCCGGCAAATCAGCTGCTTTTGGAACTTCTTCACCGATATCAGGGAGCGTTCCGGGTTTCCTTTTCCCTGACGGGCACACTGATTAGCCAACTGGAAAGTAAGAGGCCTGAAGTGCTCGATAGTTTCCAAAAATTGAGCGAAACGGGCTATGTGGAATGGTTGAATGAAACATACGATCATTCCCTCGCGAGCCTCTATTCGTCCGGAGAGTTCCGGGAGCAGGTGTTGCGCCACCGGGAAAAAATCAAGACTCTTTTCGAACAGGATGCCGTGACCTTCTGTAACACGGAAATGATATATCATAACGATATCGCCCAAACGGTCGGAGACATGGGCTATCAAGTCATCTTGACCGAGGGGGCCGATCGGGTTCTGGCCGGGCGAAGCCCGAGGATAGGCTGGCGGGCCTTACCTTGCCCCGATTTAACCGTGCTTTTACGAGACTATCGTCTCTCCGATGATATTTCTTTCCGGTTTTCGGCCCGCGACTGGCGTGAATACCCCCTGACAGCGAAAAAGTACGCCCGGTGGTTAAGCCGACGTTATGATGGAGCGGAAGTGATCAATCTGTTTATGGATTACGAAACCTTCGGTGAACACCAGTGGGAGGAGACGGGTATTTTTGAGTTTTTGCGGGAGTTGCCGGAAGAAATTTTCAAACATCGCGACCTCGATTTTCGCACACCGGCCCAGATCATTCCCGATCCCTCCTCTTGTTCCCTCCTTGACGTCAGGGATCCCATATCCTGGGCGGACTCGGAACGGGACCTGACCGCCTGGACCGGTAACGATATGCAGAAAGATGCGTTGAGGTCCTTGTATCAGTTGGAGGATCAGGTGAAAAGGGCGGGGGATGAACGGATGTTGCGGACTTGGCGGATGCTTCAAACGTCGGATCATTTTTACTATATGTGTACGAAATGGTTTGCGGACGGTGATGTTCATACCTATTTTAATCCATGGGAATCACCCTACGATGCGTATATCAGCTTCATGAATATTCTGGATGATTTTGACCGCACATTACCGAAATAAAGGAGAACGATCTATGCCGGAGCCGGGGAAAGGATATCTCTTCGAGGTCAGTTGGGAAGTCTGCAACAAGGTCGGTGGAATCTATACGGTGATCGCCAGTAAAATGCGTGAAGCCATTGGGGAATACGGAGAAAATTATTTCTTGCTGGGACCCGACTTGAAAACCAATGTTGATTTCGAGGAAACAGACGAAGACGGTTGGGCGAGAATTCGAGAAACAACGGCCATGAAAGACATAGCCTGTCGTTTTGGTCGCTGGAAAATCGCGGGGGAGCCGAAAGTCATTCTGGTCAGCGCCGGCAAAAAATACAACAAGGATCAGCTTCTGTATACGTTATGGGAAGAGCACGGTGTCGATTCCATTGCCGGAGGATGGGACTACATCGAACCGGTCATGTTCAGTTACGCGTGCGGCGAGGTCATTGAAACGGTTTACAACATTTTGGCTCGACCGCAGAATGAACCGGCCGTCGCCCACTTTCATGAATGGATGTGTGGAGCGGGCCTCTTGTTCCTGAAGAAAAAGACACCGGAAATCGCCACGGTTTTTACCACCCACGCCACGATTCTGGGGCGCTCCCTCGCTGGCTCCGGTATAGATATCTATGCGGGCATGGATCACATATCCCCCCAGCGTGAGGCAAGTGCGCATAATATTACGGCGAAGTATTCCATGGAAACGGCCTCGGCGAGAAACGCCGACTGCTTTACCACAGTCAGTAGGATCACGACATCGGAGGTGCTGAATTTTCTCGGTAGACCGCCCGATATCATTACCCCGAACGGGCTGGATATCGAAAATATTCCGGATTTGTCCGAAAATCGTGCGCCGGCCCTCAGGGCAAGAGAGAAACTGTTGGAAGGCGCTTCCCGTTTTTTGCGAAGAGATTTTCCCAGCCAGACCAAAATCATGATCATTTCCGGGCGCTATGAATTTCATAACAAGGGCGTTGATGTCTTTTTAGAGGCCCTGGCGCGTTTGGAAAGGGATTTGAACGAAAATGAGCCTGTCCTCGTCTTTATCGCAATGCTCGCGGGGCACACCGACTTGAATCCGCACCTGCAAAGCGATCTTGTAAAAACGGATACGGCCGGCGTACCGATTGCCACCCATCGGCTGAATTACGAGGCGTCAGACCCGATCCTGCAGACCTGCAACCGCATGGGCTTCCGGAATGGTCCGCAGAACAAGGTTTTTATCATTTTTATCCCCGCCTATCTGAGCGGTTATGATGGCCTGATTAACCTGCCGTATTATGAAACCCTTTCCGGTTGCGACTTGGGCGTTTTCCCCTCTTATTATGAGCCCTGGGGGTACACCCCCATGGAATGCGCAGCCTATGCGGTGCCGACAGTGACCACTGATCAGGCGGGGTTTGCGGGATGGATTCAGGAGACCATCGGGGGTTCGACGGGCGTGATTATTTTGGATCGGAAGGGCAGGCCTGCATCGGAAATTGAAGAGAGGCTATACCGTATTCTGGCCCAGTTCATGTCACAAACCGACGTAATGTTGCAGGACCAGAGGAAGGATGCGCGTCATGTGGCGGAGCAGGCCAGTTGGGAGCGATTTTTCCGTTTTTACCTCGAAGCCTATGCAAAAGCCGTCAGTGTGGCCGGGGAACGTTCCCTGAGAATGATCGAGAAGGAAGAGACCCCTGAAGAAAAGCACAGATATGCCGGAGGCGTTTCCGTCTTGCCCCATTTCCGCAATTTCACTGCCGTCGCCCATCTTCCGAAAAAAATCAGAAGGCTGAGAGAGTTGGCCTATAATATTTGGTGGTCATGGAATCCCCGTGTGTTCGATCTGTTTGCTCCCCTGGATCCGAAAAAGTGGAATGAGATGGAGAATAATCCCGTCAAAATGCTGGAGATGATCTCACCGGAAAAGCTGGAAGAGGCATCGGACAACTCATTTTACATGGGGCGTTATCGAGAAATATTCAAGCATTTCGATCAGTACATGGAGGACAAGGGTGTTCACAAAAAAATCCAGCCGACTCCGCCAATCAATGCCACCCACCCGATTGCCTATTTTTCCACGGAGTACGGCCTGCATGAAACACTCCCCATTTACTCCGGAGGGCTGGGAACCCTTTCAGGCGATCATTTAAAAACAGCGAGCGATTTGAATATTCCCCTCGTTGGTGTCGGGCTCCTCTATAAAAACGGTTATTTTCGGCAGGTGATCGATCAAAACGGAGTTCAAATCGCCGAGTATCCCGAAACCGATCTTACTCATATGGCGATCAACCGTATCCAAGACGACCTCGGCAACGAGGTCCAGATATCCCTTGACCTGCCTGGGCGGACACTTTACGCCAACATCTGGGAGATCAAGGTCGGGCGTGTCAGCCTTTACCTTATGAATACGGATATTCCCCGAAACACCGCACAGGACCGGAGAATCACGGATCGTCTCTACGCCGCGGAACAGAGGACGCGCATAGAACAGGAGATTCTGCTTGGCATGGGCGGTGTAAAGCTCCTCCGCAAGCTGGGTTATAAACCCCGTGTATTTCACATCAACGAAGGGCACTCGGCGTTTCTGCTGTTGGAAAGAATATCCGCTCTTATGATAGAGGAGGGGTTGTCCTTTGTGGAGGCGGCGGAGGTTGTGCGAGGCAGCAGCATCTTTACGACCCATACCCCTGTGGAGGCGGGCAACGAAAGATTTAGCAGGGAACTGATGGAACATTACTTTTCGAGTTATGTACGAAAAACGGGAATATCGTGGTCCCAGTTCTGGGAATTGGGGCGGAAGGAGGCAGGTGACGACAAGCCGTTCTTCATGACGATCCTGGCGCTGAAGCTGACCCATATGAGCAATGCAGTCAGTGCCATTCACGGTCAGATTTCCCGCCACATGTGGAAGGATGTCTGGAAGGGCTTTCACGATACGGACATCCCGATCGGTCATGTTACCAATGGGGTTCATACCATGACCTATGTCGCACCTCGCATGAGGGAACTTCTCGATAACTTTCTCGGATTGGATTGGGAGCGGAACCTCACGGATACAGAGCGTTGGCGTAAGGTGGAAGACATCCCTGACAACCTGCTCTGGCGGACGCGTTACGAAGTGAAACAACGTTCCATCAATTTTTTGAGGGATCAGATCTCCCGCCAGTATACCAAATATGGCCTGTCCAAAACCTGGCGGGAAGAAGTCTTCTCTCGGCTCAATCCGGCCGCCCTGATGATCGGCTTCGCAAGGCGTTTTGCTCCGTATAAGCGCGCGAACATGCTCTTTTCAGATCTGGATCGCTTGGAACGAATTCTGAATCATCAAACCAGGCCGGTCCATATCGTTTTTTCGGGGAAAGCCCATCCCAATGACGACATGGGGAAAAATTTCGTGAAAAAAGTTGTCGATATTTGTCGGGATGAACGGTTTAGAGGCAAGATATTCTTTATCGAGGATTACAGCATCCGGGTGGCCCGACATCTGGTTCAGGGCGTTGACCTTTGGCTCAACACGCCTCGCCGACCATACGAGGCCAGCGGGACGAGCGGTCAGAAGGTTACGGCCAACGGGGTCCTGAATCTCAGTGTTGCCGACGGTTGGTGGCCGGAAGGCTACGACGGCAGCAACGGCTGGACGATTGGTCCTGTGGTAACCGATTACGTTGAGGAACTCCCCAACGCCGATGAGGAAGACGGTCAATCCCTGTACAGCCTTCTGGAGAACACGATTATTCCCCTGTTTTACGATCGGGATATGTCGGGGTTGCCTGTAAAATGGATTGAAATGATCAAGCGGTCCATGATAACCCTGACGCCAAAATTCAACACGGAAAGAATGCTGATCGATTATTTCAATGCCATGTATCGTCCGACCGCCCAAAGGTCCAGGGAAATGACTCAGGATTCCTTTGCTCTGGCGAGGGAACTGGCGCAATGGAAAAGCACCCTGCCTATGCGTTTTGCCTCGCTCCGGATGGTCGATTTCGTGGTTGAGGGTTTCCACGGTGACATAATCCACATTGATGAACCTTTGACCATAAGGGTTCATATCGATCCGGGGAAAATGAGTCCGGAAGAGATATTTGTTGAAATGATCATCGGCAGGAAGGGGAAGGACGGTTCGCTTGCCAACGTGGAGTGTGTGCCCCTGACCCTTCAAGAAGGAGCAGAACCAAATATGCTGAGGTTCTTTGCGGAATACACCGTCAAAAGCAACGGTCCCTACAGCTACGGGGCTCGGGTTATGCCGTATCATCCCCGCCTGTCTTCCAAAGTGGAACCGGGCCTTGTGTTCTGGGGATAGACGCCGGCCGGAAAAGATGTAAGGAATTGGGCGAAGAAGGGGTTTCCACGGGACCAGTTCGAAGGCCCTTTATTATTTTCGTCCGATCAGCCAGAAGATGAGTGTCAGGACTACACTGATCAGCAAACCGGTGGCTAAAGGGAAGTAGAGGGAGAAATGCTTCCCCTTGAAATAAAAATCTCCAGGAAGACGTCCCATCCAGGGAATCTTGGCTGAAAACACCATGATTGCACCGGCCATCATCAGGACGAGGCCGATAAACAACAGCGTTTTACCCAATTGGAGAATGAGCGGCATCATGTCATCCTTTTCGTTCATGGAAAAGGGTTCGGATTGTCGAAATCGGGACTGAGATTCCGGTCATCGACTTCCTGCACGAAAATCTGCTCAAAACCCATATCCAGCGCCTGATTGACCACCTCGTCGTACTCCTTTTTGGTGATTCGCCTGCCCAGCAGGGGATCATCCTTGACCCATCGTGTGGGGGTGTACTGGGACATCAGACTCAGGGGGGTTTCGAGAGAAAAATGTTGCTGGATGAGTTTCAGCACCTGAATGCTGTTCTCAATGTGTCCGGGGAGAACCAGATGGCGGATAATGATGCCTCGTGTCGCTATACCGTCATCGTCAAGATCGAGTTCCGAGCCGACCTGCTTGATCATCTCTCCAATCGCTTTCAGGGCGAAGGGGGTGTAATCCTTGACTCCGGATAATCGGGAGGCGTCTTCCCCGTTTCCATATTTAAAATCAGGGAGATAAACATCGACAAGACCGTCGAGGAGTCGAATGATTTCGGGGTTTTCATAACCCCCGCAATTGTACACCAGGGGAAGGTTCAGACCTGCCTCCCAAGCCAGCTGCAGCGCATCGACCAGTTGCGGTAATTGAGAGGTCGGCGTCACGGTTTCAATATTGTGACAGCCTTGATCTTGCAGGGTCATCATCCTGAGGGCCAGCTCCTCGGGACTCAGTTTCTCGCCGTGATTCTGGTGGCTGATCTGGAAATTCTGACAGTAGCGGCACCGGAGGTTGCAGGAGGCAAGAAAAAGGGCACCGGCGCCCCAGGTGCCTGAAATGGGTGGCTCCTCGCCATGGTAGGGGAGCGCCCGAGCCAGGGTGATACCGTCGTCCAGGCCGCAGACGCCTTTTTCTCCCGTTATACGGTTAGCCCCGCAATGTCTGGGGCAGAGGTGGCAAGAGAGAAGTTGTTCCTTGAGTGGATTCATTCCCGGGATGGTTGGGTCGTCTTTGCTCATGATCTTGTCCTTATGGGTTAAGCGGGTCCTGGCCATACAGCCCCGTCAGTTGAAAGGAAGGACTGCGCTACGTATCCGCCCGCTGTCCACCAGTTCCATGAATCGCTCCCCCAGATGGGCAGACATATCGACTGCTTTCCACCAGTTACGTATTCTTTGGGATTGATTATCGACGTAGGTGATAAAATCTGTCCGGTCCGGAATTTTCCTGTCGGGAAGGGTAGAGACAAAAACGGGTGAGGGATAAACCATCAGCACGTTATCCATCAGATGTTCCGGCGATCGACGCTTCTGGAGGTTTTTATCCATCCAGGTCGGTTTACTCTGTTCCTGATGATGGAAAAACAGGGTCACTTCATCGTTGCGACCGTGGAAGGCTTCATTGATGTGGTAGTCTACCAGCCCACCATCCCGGTAAATACCCCGGGGGGCTCCGAAAATGTCCTGCACCCCGGCCACGACGATTGGAATGGCTCCCGATGACAGGACAGCATGTTTAAAATTGAAGTGATTGAGCGGAATGTATTGGCCCCGATAACCTCCGTTCAGGCAGAAAGGGGGCGGCTTGGGACCTGAAAAAAAAACGATCCGCTCAAAAAAACGGTGTATTGTACCGGGGAAAAGCAGATTCGAGACAAAACACGTGGCCAGACCGATCTTCTGTAGCCAGGATTGCTCTGATGCGGTCAGATTTTTGGCCCGGGCGGAGATGATCGCCAGGCGGTATCGTTTGTTTTGAAGGGCAAAGGGAAGGGCGTCTTCCTCGATGTAACGGTCAATGATCCTCATAAGGGACTGCTGCACCGAGCGAGGCGTGTCCTCGCGATGGTACTGCGCTTCGATATAGGCCCGGCGGAGTTCATGGTATGATTTCAACGGATCGGCCTGCGCCCAGGCGGCAAAGCGCCAGGCGCCGGAAGAGGCGCCCGCAAGTACAATCGCACGTTGACGGCCCAGACAACCCTTTTCTAGGAGGGTCAGGTCAAATCCGCTGGCCACCAGCCACCGAGGCCCCGAGGCTGAACCGTAACAGGTACTGACGCGATCCCAATTAAAACCCCCGTCACGAATAATGGCCAGGGCATTTTTCCCCGCTTTTACGATTAGGTCGCCGAGCATAGTTTTTTGTCTTCCTCATAACAATGAGATTCCCACATGGATCATCCCGCATGGCCTCATTCCTACCCTATGGGCTGCGCAGTGGCTTCCTACCCATGATCAAACATCTTGACACGAAACGCACCCTTCTATACATTGCGAATGCCGTTGCAAGGGGGGCGCTGTCGATTGAAAGGTATGTCAAATCAACAGATTCTAGGGCGGGAATGGTTACGCCCAATGAAATGGTGCATGACATGACCATGGCCTGACGAACCATACACAATGGCGATGGAATTTGTCAATCCCGTTGTCTTGATCATGTCCTTTTTGGGTGACGGTAAGGGTTAACAATCAGGAGGAAATGGTTCCAAATGGATATTCAGAGTGAAATCATCAGCATGGCGAAAAACGCCAAAGAGGCGGCGACGGTCCTTTCGCGGATATCGTCCCGTGTCAAGAACAACGCGTTACTGGATATGGCGGAAGAGCTTCTGAAGCAAAAGAATGTTCTCATGAGGGAAAATGGTCAGGATCTGGAGTATGCCCGCCGTAGCGGTCTTTCTTCGGTGATGTTGGACCGCCTGGCGCTGAAGGAGGAAACCATAGCGGGAATAGCCCAGGGGTTGCGGGAGGTGGCTGTGTTACCGGATCCGGTGGGAAAAATCACCTCCATGTGGAAAAGACCGAACGGACTTTTGGTGGGACGCATGAGAATCCCTTTAGGTGTCATCGGCATTATTTACGAGTCCCGGCCCAATGTGACCGCCGATGCGGCCGCTCTCTGCCTCAAATCAGGCAATGCCGTCATCCTGCGTGGAGGCTCAGAGGCGATCCATTCCAATTTGGCCATTGCCCGGATTCTGCAGGACTGTTTGAAACGGTCAGGCATCCCGGAAGCGGCGATTCAGGTCATCCCCATGACGGACCGGGAAGCGGTCCACGAGATGCTGCAACTGGACGAATTCATTGACCTCATCATTCCCCGAGGCGGAGAGGAACTGATCCGCGCTGTTGTCAGGCAGTCTAAAATACCGGTCATCAAGCATTACAAGGGCGTTTGTCATATCTTCATCGATGCCGGCGCGGACCTCGACATGGCCGTAGAGATCTGCATGAATGCAAAAATCCAGCGGCCGGCAGTCTGCAACGCCATGGAAACACTGCTTGTCCACCAGGATATCGCTTCCCTTTTTTTGCCGGTCCTGGCGGAGAAATACCGGACAGCGGGCGTCGTGTTACGCGGGTGTCCCAAAACAAGGGAGATTGTTCCCGGTATTGAGGAGGCGAGGGAAGAGGACTGGTATGCGGAATATACGGATTTGATCCTGGCTGTGCGCGTGGTAGAGACTCTGGATGAGGCGGTGGCGCATATCGGCCGGTACGGGTCACTGCATACGGAATCGATTGTTACGCAAAATTATGGCCATGCCCAGCGTTTTTTGAATGAAGTCAATTCCTCGACGGTCCTGGTCAACGCCTCCACCCGTTTTAGTGACGGTTTTGAGCTGGGTTTGGGGGCGGAAATCGGAATCAGCACGACCAAGCTGCATGCCTACGGTCCCATGGGACTCGAGGAATTGACAACGACCAAATTCATTATCTACGGAAACGGCCAAGTCAGGACATGAAGTGGGGGCTCCTGGGGGGAACATTCGATCCGATTCATACGGGGCATCTCCGGTGCGCCGAGGAGGTGAGGGAAATGTTCGGGCTGGACCGTGTCGTTTTTATCCCCGCCGCCCGGCCGCCTCACAAAACACATCATGAAATCAGCGCGTTCATTCACCGGGAACGGATGATTCGTCTGGCCATCTCCGATAATGCCCATTTCGACTGCTCCGATCTGGAGCAGCATCGGATGGGCCCTTCCTATACCATAGACACCGTTTCTTATTTCCAGGAGCAATATGGGCGCGATATGGAGATTTATTACATCGTGGGCCAGGATGCCTTTCAGGCCATTCAAACCTGGAAGGATTGGGATAGACTTCTGATCATGTGCCATTTTGTCGTCATGACCAGGCCGGGATACGAGACCAGGAGTCTCGCGGGAATTGTTCCACCGTCTTTTGCCGAAACGTTCACTTACCGGACGCGAGACCGTGGTTTTCGCGGTCCCCGCGGCCGTTCGATTTATTTCCGGGAAGTCACCTTCCTGGACATTTCATCAAGCGGGATTCGGCGTGCCGTGAGGGAAGGGCGGTCCGTTCAGTACCTTGTACCGCCCTTCGTTGAGGGCTACCTGCGTGAACAGGGGCTTTACGTCGCCTAAAAACCCCGATACGATCGCGCAACGGGAACAAAAAAAGCCCCGGGAGAAACTCCCGGGGCTTTTTGTTTCCCTTACACAGATAAAGAAGGACTATCTGCGGATGTAGGTTTCCATGACAGCCTGCACACGGCGGTTCAACTGGCGGCCCTCATCCGTGTCGTTGGTGGCGATGGGTCTCGATTCG
>Ga0172382_10002848_pt1 | contig 28127 bp, 26 predicted proteins | sample Leawel138RmetaG_FD_122245 | JGI IMG/M metagenome (GOLD analysis project Ga0172382, IMG submission 122245) | Leachate microbial communities from a municipal landfill in Southern Ontario, Canada - Leachate well 138R metaG | ecosystem: Engineered > Solid waste > Landfill > Unclassified | place...
GCGCGGCAAGAAGCTGTGCTCGGTGGAGAAGGCCAACGTGCTGGAATGTTCCGAGCTGTGGAAGGAAGTGGTGCTGGAGGTCAGCAAGGATTACCCCGAGGTCGAGCTGTCCCACATGTACGTGGACAACGCGGCGATGCAGCTGGTGAAGTGGCCCAAGCAGTTCGACGTCATCGTCACCGGCAACATCTTCGGCGACATCCTGTCCGACCAGGCCTCCATGCTGTCCGGTTCCATCGGCATGCTGCCCTCGGCCTCGCTGGATGAGAACAACAAGGGCATGTACGAGCCGATCCACGGTTCGGCGCCGGATATCGCCGGCAAGAACGTGGCCAATCCCTTGGCCACCATCCTGTCGGCCGCTATGATGCTGCGCTATACCTTCGGTGACGAAGCCAATGCCAGGCGCATCGAGGCGGCGGTGCGCAAGGTGCTGGCGGATGGTCTGCGTACTGCCGACATCTACACGGCGGGCACCAAAAAGGTTTCGTGCAGTGAGATGGGCGACGCGGTAGTTGCCGCACTCACGGCATAAGGTTCATAGGCCGCGCAGGCGGCAGCAACACTACATCAAAAGGCGGATCTGGTAATGGCTATGAAGCGGGTAGGTCTGGTTGGTTGGCGCGGTATGGTCGGTTCGGTGCTGATGGGGCGCATGCGCGAGGAGAAGGATTTCGACCTCATCGACCCGGTGTTCTTCACCACCTCCAATGTGGGCGGCAAGGGCCCGGCCATCGGCAAGGACGTGCCGCCGCTGAAGGACGCCATGAGCATAGACGAGCTGAAGGCGATGGACGTGATCATCACCTGCCAGGGCGGCGACTACACCAAGGAGGTGTATCCGCAGCTGATGGCCGCCGGCTGGAAGGGCTACTGGATCGATGCCGCCTCCACCCTGCGCATGAAGGACGACGCCATCATCATCCTCGACCCGGTCAACAAGAACGTCATCCAGGACGGTCTGAAGAAGGGCATCAAGACCTACGTCGGCGGCAACTGCACCGTGTCCCTGATGCTGATGGCCATCGGTGGCCTGTTCGAGAAGGGGCTGGTGGAGTGGATTGCGCCGCAGACCTACCAGGCGGCCTCCGGCGCCGGTGCGCGCAACATGCGTGAGCTGATTCAGCAGATGGGTGCCATCAACAACGAGGTCAAGGGGCTGCTGGATGACCCGGCCTCGGCCATCCTGGAGATCGACCGCAAGGTGGCCGACTTCATCCGCTCCGACCGCTACCCGCTGGATGCCTGGCCGGTGCCGCTGGCCGGCTCCCTGATTCCGTGGATCGACGTGCAGCTCGAATCCGGCCAGTCCAAGGAGGAGTGGAAGGCGCAGGTGGAGTGCAACAAGATCCTCGGCCGCTCCGACCGCCAGATCCCCATCGACGGCCTGTGCGTGCGCATCGGCGCCATGCGCTGCCACAGCCAGGCGCTGACCATCAAGATGACCAGGGACGTGCCGCTGGACGAGATCCACGGCATCATCGCCGCCCACAACGATTGGGTGAAGGTGGTCCCGAACGATCGCCATATCACCATGGAGCAGCTCACCCCGGCTGCCGTCACCGGCACCCTCACCGTACCGGTCGGCCGCATGCGCAAGCTGAACATGGGCAAGGACTACCTGTCGGCCTTCACCGTCGGCGACCAGCTGCTGTGGGGCGCGGCCGAGCCGCTGCGCCGCATGCTGCGCATCCTGCTGGAGGCGTAAGGGTGTTTGCTGAAACCGCGCAGTACGCGCAGGCAGGGGCCTGATTGCCCGGCTTCGCGCGGCCTGGCGTGCGGCGCGGTTTACTATTTGGTCTTTTATGAGCAAAAACTTTGATGTCGCCGTGGTCGGCGTCTCCACCCTGGTGGGGGAGACGCTGGTGACCCTCCTCGCCGAGCGGGCATTTCCGCTCGGCAAGCTCTTCCCGCTGGACACGGCCGACGAGGCCGGTGGCCGGGTGGAGTTCAAGGGCAGCCACCTGCGGGTGGGGGATGTGGCCCGCTTCGATTTTTCCCAGGTACAGCTGGCCTTTTTCTGCGCCGACGCCGAGATTTCCGCCGCCTATGTCCCGCAGGCCACTGCTGCCGGCTGCGTGGTCATCGACGACAGCGGCCTGTTCCGCCTGGAGCCGGACGTCCCCCTGGTGGTGGCCGAGGTCAACCCCGCGGCGCTGGCCGGTTGGCAGGCGCGGCGCATCATCGCCAATCCCAACGCCGCCACCGTGCTGATGCTGACGGCGCTGAAGCCGATCCACGACGCCGCCGGCATCACGCGCATCAATGTCGCTACCTATCAGGCGGTGTCCGGCGTCGGCCGCGACGGGCTGGAGGAACTGGGGCGGCAGACGGCGGACCTGCTCAACATGCGTGGCCTCGAAACCCCGGTTTTTTCCAGGCAGATCGCCTTCAACATCCTGCCCGTGATCGGTGAGCTGGAGGACAACGGCTATACCCGCGAAGAGATGAAGATGGTGCGGGAGACACGCAAAATCCTTGGTGACGACGCCATCGGCGTGAATCCCACCACCGTGCGTGTGCCGGTGTTTTACGGCCATGCCATGGCGCTGCACGTTGAAACTCGCGACAGGATCACAGCGGCCCGGGTGGCGGAACTGTTACAAGACGCCCCAGGCGTGGATGCAACCGAGCCATTCCCCAGCCCGGTAACCGAGGCATCCGGCGAGGATGCGGTGTTTGTGGGACGTATCAGGGCCGATTTGTCCCACCAAAACGGTGTGGATATGTGGCTGGTAGGGGATAATGTGCGCAAGGGGGGGGCATTAAACTGTATTCAAATCGCTCAGGTCTTGGTAAAAGACTATATGTGAGTTAAAGTTACTGCCGATACATAAAGCTTGTTGAGAGGAATCTGTCTCAACTGCCCGTTCAGGAATACTAAAAGCCCGCGACGGGGACGCCGGTCCCGGGGGATAACTAGGGAGTGAGGATGGTGCGAAAGCTGGCCTACACATTGCTGTCGCTATTGTTCGTTTTGCCGTCCGCGGCCTTTGCCTTGGGGATGGGGGACATCAGGCTGCACTCGGCCCTCAACCAGCCGTTTGACGCGGAAATCGAACTGTTGTCCGTCTCCGCCGATGAGGCGGAATCCCTCAAGGTCAATCTCGCCTCCTACGAAACCTTCGCCCGGGTCGGTCTGGACCGGCCAGCGGCACTGATGTTCCTCCGTTTCGGAGTGGAGCAGCAGGCGGGGCGCCATTTCATCAAGGTATCCTCCACCGAACCCATCCGCGAACCCTTCCTCAGCTTCCTGGTAGAGGCCAGCTGGCCCTCCGGTCGCTTGTTGCGTGAATACACCGTGCTCATCGACCCGCCCGGCATGGGCGGGGAAGAGCCCCCGGCTGTCCAGGCGCCGATGGCCGCCGCTCCGACGGTGCCGGCGACCGTCACGCCGGCAACCACCCAGGCGGCACCGGCCATTGTCAGCGGCAGGGCCCCGGCTGCCGCCCCCCGCACTGCCGTCACCGCCGCGCGGGGCAAGCTGAGCCATGGCCCGGTCAAGGCTGACGAGACCCTGTGGTCCATCGCCAGCCGCATGCGTCCCAACAAGTCGGTAAGTACCCAGCAGGTCATGATGGCCCTGCTCAAGGCCAATCCCGCTGCCTTCTATGACAATAACGTCAACCGTCTCAAGATGGGGTATGTGCTGCGCCTGGATGATCCGGCACTGATTTCTGCCATGAGCCATGCCGAGGCGGTACGCGCCATCAGCGCCCAGAACCGTGCCTGGCAGGATCGCGTCAAGGACACGGCCGCCGTTGCTGCCGAGCGTCCGGTGGTGGCCACCACGTCCCAGGCCGCGCGCGCTGTGGCCGCCCCGGCAGAGCCGCGCCTCAAGCTGGTCGCCCCGGAAGGCACCGCGGCGGCGAGTGCCGGTACCTCGGCCGATGCCGCGGCGGGTGGTGATTTGCACAAGGAGTTGCTGCTGGCCCAGGAGAGCGCCGAGGCCCAGTTGCGCGAAAATGCAGAACTGCGCAAGCGCATGACCGAGCTGGAAGGCCAGCTTTCCTCCATGCAGCGTTTGTTGTCACTGAAGGACTCCGATCTGGCGGCACTGCAGCAGCAGATGGGCGGGCAGGCACCGGCAGCGCAGCCGTCCGCCGCCCCTGCCGCGGCACCGGCAGCGGAGGCTGCGCCTGCAGCCGAGAAGACGGACGTCGCGGACTCCGCTGCCAAGGAGGCGACGGCTGAGCCAGCGCCGGCTGCCCCCGCCAAGGCGGCCGCCAAGCCGGCTGCGCCGGCCCCCAAGAAGCCGGCACGTCCGGCCCCGCCGCCGCAACCGGTTGAACCGCCCAGCCTGCTGGATGACCTGCTGGCCGATCCGCTGCTGCTGGGTGGTGCGGGTGCCGTGGTGCTGGCCCTGCTGGTGCTGGTGGGGCTGTTCATCAAGCGTCGCCGCGCCGGTGGCCCCGGATTCAGTGAAAGCATTCTCACGGCCGGCGGCACCTCGCTGCTCAACTCCAAGACCACCTCCGGGGCACCCTCCGAGGAAAGCTCCCTGTTCAGCGACCTGGCCGTCAGCGGCATGAACAGCATGCAGGGCGGCGATGCCGAGGTAGACCCGCTTACCGAGGCCGATGTGTATATGGCCTACGGCCGTTACCAGCAGGCCGAGGAGTTGTTGAAAGAGGCACTGAACAGCCATCCCGAGCGCCACGACATCAAGGTCAAGCTGCTGGAGGTCTACTACTCCACCAAGGATCGCGCCGCCTTCGAACCGCTGGCGGACGAGGTGTTCAGCGCCCTCGAGGGCAACGGTCCGCTGTGGGGCAAGGTGCTGGTGATGGGCCACGAGCTGTGTCCCGACAACCCGATGTTCAGCGCTGCGCCGGAGTCTGCCGCCGGGCTGGACCTGGGGGGACACGATGCGGCTGGCGACGTTCTGGATATCGGTCTCGATCTGGATGCGCTGGCAGAAGATATGGAGTCCTCCTCGGAAGGGAGCGGTGCGGCGTTCAATCTTGACCTGGGCGTCGATTTCTCCGATCTGGACGAGGGTACCGCCGCGCCCCAGGCCCCGGCCGCAGCTGCCCAAAAGGAGCCTGAGCCGGCCGATGTGGTGTTCGATCTGAGTGCTCTGGACGAGGTGGCTGCGGTACCGGAAGCTGCGCCCGAAGCACAGCCGGCCCCGGCGGCCAAGGAGGCAGAGCAGGCGCTGGAGTTTGATCTGGGCGAGTTCAATTTCGGCGAAGCCGCGACGGAATCTCCGGCAGCCACTGCAGCGCCGGAGGCGAAGCAGGAAACCACGCTGGATTTCGAGCTGGGTGACTTGAGCCTGGACATGGCCGAAGAGGCCCCCGCGGAGGCGGAGCAGGAGGTTCCGGCGGGTGAGGTCGATTTGGGAGACCTGGGCGACCTCGGTGACCTGGGCGACCTGGGCGACCTCGGTGACCTCGGCGAATTGGGCGACCTGGATGCGGTCGGCACCAAGCTCGATCTGGCCAAGGCCTATGTGGATATGGGCGAGCCGGACAGCGCCCGCAGCATCCTCAACGAGGTGCTGGCGGAAGGTGACGACAAGCAGAAGCAGCAGGCGCAGGATCTGCTCAAGCAACTATCCTGATCCCGAACGCAGTACACTGTACGTCCCCGGCCGGGCCACCTGCCGGGGACGTTTGCTTTTTGGCGGCATCAACCGCTTTTACTTGCAACTTGTAACCTTTCCCATGCGTATCGCCGCAGGCATTGAGTATGACGGCAGCCGCTACGGCGGCTGGCAGTCACAGTCCCACGACCCCAACACCCTGCAGGCGCGGGCGGAGGCGGCGCTGTCGCGTATCGCCGCTCACCCGGTGCAGGTGATCTGCGGCGGGCGCACCGACGCCGGGGTGCATGCCAGCGGCCAGGTGATCCACTTCGATACCGAGGCGGTGCGGCCGATGCACGCCTGGGTGATGGGGGGCAATTCCCACCTGCCGCCGGACATCGCCCTGCGCTGGGCGCAGCCGGTGGCCGATGACTTCCATGCCCGCTTTTCCGCCCGCCGCCGCGCCTACCGCTATGTGATCCTCAACCGTCCCTACCGGCCGGCACTGCTGTCGCGGCGGGTGTGTTTCGACTACCGCCCGCTGGATGCCGGGCGCATGGCGGCGGCGGCGCAGCCGTTGCTCGGCGAGCACGACTTCTCCTCCTACCGCGCCGTGGCCTGTCAGGCGCGCAGCCCGGTGCGTACCCTGTACCGCCTGGACGTGCAGCGCCAGGGCGAGCTGATCCTGCTGGACATCGAGGCCAACGGTTTTCTGCATCACATGGTGCGCAATATCGCCGGGGTGCTGCTGGCCATCGGCGCCGGCGAGCGGCCGGTGGAGTGGAGCCGGGAGGTGCTGGAGTCAAGGGATCGCAGTGCGGGCGGCGTGACGGCGCAGCCCTGGGGCCTGTACCTGGTGCGCATCGATTATCCGGCGGAGTTCGCCATCCCGCAGCTTCCGCCCCCTGCGCTGGTTTGGTAATCTCCGCCCTTCCATGCGCACCCGGGTAAAAATCTGCGGCATCACCCGTCCCGAGGACGGCAGCGAGGCGGCGCGCCTGGGTGCCGATGCCATCGGCCTGGTGTTTTACGCCCCCAGCCCGCGTGCCGTGACCGTGGCGCAGGCGCAGGCGGTGTGTGCGGCGCTGCCGCCCTTCGTCAGTGTGGTGGGCCTGTTCGTCGATGCCCCCGCGGCCGAGGTGCTGGAGGTGTTGCAGGCCGTTCCCCTCGATGTGCTGCAGTTCCACGGCGACGAGGCCCCGGCCTATTGCGCCGCCTTCGGCCGGCCGTATCTCAAGGCCCTGCGCATGCGCGACGGCCTGGATGTGGCGGCGGAGGCACGGCGCTACGCCGAAGCCCAGGGGCTGCTGCTGGATACCTATGTGGCGGGCGCGGCGGGCGGTACGGGACAGGCCTTCGACTGGCGCCGCGTGCCGCAGGGGCTGGAGCAGCCCCTGATCCTGGCCGGCGGCCTGACGCCGGACAATGTGGCCGCGGCCATCACCATTGCCCGGCCCTACGGGGTCGATGTGAGCGGCGGGGTGGAGCAGGCCAAGGGAATCAAGAGTGCCGCCAAGATGGCGGCATTTATGCGAGGTGTAGAGAGTGTCCAAGTCCGATAAATCCATGAGCGGTGCCGAGCTGCAGCAGCTGCCCGACGCGCGCGGCCATTTCGGCCCCTATGGCGGCCGCTTCGTGGCCGAGACCCTGATGGGGCCGCTTGAGGAGCTGCGCCTCGCCTATGAGCGCTACAAGGACGATGCGGAGTTCATCGCCGAGTTCGAGTACGACCTCAAGCAGTTCGTCGGCCGGCCCTCGCCCTTGTACCTGGCCGAGCGCTGGACCGAGAAGCTGGGCGGGGCGAAGATTTACCTCAAGCGCGAAGACCTCAACCACACCGGCGCGCACAAGATCAACAACACCATCGGCCAGGCCCTGCTGGCCAAGCGCATGGGCAAGACCCGCATCATCGCCGAGACCGGCGCCGGCCAGCACGGCGTGGCCACCGCCACCGTGGCGGCGCGCCTCGGCCTCAAGTGCGTGGTGTACATGGGCGCCACCGACGTCGAGCGGCAGAAGATCAACGTGTTCCGCATGCGCCTGCTGGGCGCCGAGGTGGTGCCGGTCTCCTCCGGCTCCAAGACCCTGAAGGACGCACTGAACGAGGCGATGCGCGACTGGGTCACCAACATCGACGACACCTTCTACATCATCGGCACCGTGGCCGGGCCGCACCCCTATCCGGCGATGGTGCGCAACTTCCAGTCGGTCATCGGCCGCGAGGCGCGGGAACAGATCATGGCGCAGGAAGGGCGCCTGCCCGACGCGCTGGTGGCCTGCGTCGGCGGCGGCTCCAATGCCATGGGCCTGTTCTACCCCTTCCTGCCTGATGAGGCGGTTAAGCTGTACGGTGTCGAGGCGGGCGGCGAGGGGATCAAGAGCGGCCGCCACGCGGCGCGCTTTGCCACTGGCCGCCCCGGCGTGCTGCACGGCAACCGCACCTATCTGATGGAGGATGAGGACGGCCAGATCATCGAGTCCCACTCCGTCTCCGCCGGTCTGGATTATCCCGGCGTTGGACCGGAGCATGCCTGGCTCAAGGACAGCGGCCGTGCCGAGTACGTCTACGCCACCGACGAGGAGGCGCTGGCCGCCTTCCACGACCTGACCCGTACCGAGGGCATCATGCCGGCCCTGGAATCCAGCCATGCCCTGGCCTACGCCACCAAACTGGCGCCGACCCTGGGCAAGGACCAGATCATCATCGTCAACCTGTCCGGTCGCGGCGACAAGGACATCCACACCGTGGCCGAGCTGGAGGGGATCAAGGTATGAGCAGGCTCCAGCAGAAATTTGCCGACCTGAAGGCCGCCGGCCGCAAGGCGCTGATCCCCTTCATCACCGCCGGTGACCCGCGTCCGGAGATCACCGTGCCGCTGATGCACGCCCTGGTGGCGGCCGGCGCCGACATCATCGAGCTGGGCGTGCCGTTCTCCGACCCGATGGCCGACGGGCCGGTGATCCAGCGTGCCAGCGAACGGGCCCTGGAACACCATGTCAGCCTGCGCAACGTGTTGGAGATGGTGCGTACCTTCCGCCAGCAGGATGCCGGCACGCCGGTGGTACTGATGGGCTACCTCAATCCGGTGGAGGCCATGGGCTATGCCGCCTTCGCCGCGGCAGCGGCGCAGGCCGGTGTGGACGGCCTGCTTACCGTGGACATCCCGCCGGAGGAGGCGGCCGAGCTGCTGGCGGCGCTCAAGGCGCACGCCATCGACCCCATCTTCCTGCTGTCGCCCACCACCGCCGACAGCCGCATCGCCACCATCTGCCAGGCGGCCAGCGGCTTCGTCTACTACGTTTCGGTGAAGGGCGTCACCGGCGCGGCCCATCTGGACATGGCCGGCGTGCGCGCCCAGGTGGAGCGCATCCGTGCCCACACCGGCCTGCCGGTGGGGGTGGGCTTCGGCATCAAGGACGCCGCGTCGGCCCAGGCGGTGGCCCAGGTGGCCGACGCCGTCATCGTCGGTTCCGCCCTGGTGCGCCGCATCGAGGAACTGCGCAACGATCCTGATACACTATTGGCCCAGACCGCCGGTCTTATCGGTGAATTGCGCCGCGCCCTCGACGGCGCCCGATAGACCCACGGCGGCAGCGAAGGATTCTTCACCATGAGCTGGTTACAAAAATTTCTCCCTTCCACCATCCGTACCGAAGGCCCCCCGACGCAGCGCCGTTCGGTGCCGGAAGGCCTGTGGGCCAAGTGCCCGGACTGCAACGCCGTGCTGTACCGCGCCGAGCTGGAGCGCAACCTGGATGTCTGCCCCAAGTGCAGCTACCACATGCGCATCGGCGCGCGCCGCCGCCTGGAGACCTTCCTCGACCCGGAGCCACGCGTCGAGATCGCCGGCAATCTGCAGCCGGTGGATGCCCTCAAGTTCAAGGACAGCAAGCGCTACAAGGATCGCCTGCTCGCCGCACAGAAGGGCACCGATGAAAACGATGCCCTGGTGGTGATGATGGGACAGGTGAAGGGGGTGCCGCTGGTCGCCGCCGCCTTCGAGTTCAGCTTCATGGGCGGTTCCATGGGGTCGGTGGTGGGCGAGAAGTTCGTGCGCGCCGTGAACACCGCCATCGAGCACAAGATCCCGCTGGTGTCGTTCTCCGCCTCCGGCGGCGCACGCATGCAGGAGGCGCTGTTCTCCCTGATGCAGATGGCCAAGACCTCGGCGGCGCTGACCAAGCTGTCCGAGCGCGGCCTGCCGTTCGTTTCCGTACTCACCGACCCCACCATGGGCGGTGTCTCCGCCAGCTTCGCCATGCTGGGCGACATCCACATCGGCGAGCCCAAGGCGCTGATCGGTTTCGCCGGTCCGCGCGTCATCGAGCAGACCGTGCGCGAGACCCTGCCGGAAGGCTTCCAGCGCAGCGAGTTCCTGCTGGAGAAGGGCGCCATCGACCTCATCGTCGATCGCCGCGACATGCGCGATCGCATCGCCGGCCTGCTCGCCATGCTGACCAGCCAGCCGGCGCCTTAACCGCAGTTGCAAGTTACAGGTGACAAGTTTCAAGTAAAACCGCTGTGTCTTTTTGACTTGCCACTTGTGACTTGGGACTTGTAACTCTTCCCATGCGTTTTAATTCTCTCGCAGCCTGGCTTGCGTGGCAGGAAACCCTGCATCCGAGCACCATCGATCTTGGGCTGGAGCGGGTGGTGGCGGTGCTGCGCCGTCTGCATCCTGAACCGGCGCCCTTTGCGGTGATTACCGTCGGCGGCACCAATGGCAAGGGCTCCACCGTGGCCATGCTGGAGGCGATCCTGTGCGCCGGCGGCTATCGTGTCGGCGCCTACACCTCGCCCCACCTGCTGCGCTACAACGAACGCGTGCGTCTCGACGGCCATGTCGTCGACGATGCGGCGCTGTGCACGGCCTTCGAGCGCATCGACCAGGCGCGCGGCGACATCTCTCTCACCTATTTCGAATTCGGCACCCTGGCCGCGCTGGACATCTTCTGGCGCCGCCAGGTGGATGTGGCGATCCTGGAGGTGGGCATGGGCGGACGGCTCGATGCGGTCAACGTGCTGGATGCCGATGCAGCGGTGGTCACCACCGTGGACATCGACCATGCCCAGTGGCTGGGCGTGACGCGGGAGGCCATCGGATTCGAAAAGGCCGGCATCTACCGCAGCGGCCGGCCGGCCATCTACGGCAGCAGCGACATCCCGCAGTCCGTGCTCGACCATGCCGCCGCCATCGGTGCCAAGCTGTACCGCTATGGGGTGGATTATGGCGTGGCGGTGGAGGGGGAGGGCTGGCGCTGGTGGGGCCCCGGGCATGAACGCCATGCCCTGCCCCTGCCGGCCCTGCGCGGCCATTCCCAACTGCAGAATGCCGCCGGCGTGCTGATGGCGCTGGACGCCGTGGCCGCCCGCCTGCCGCTCAATCAGGCGCAGATCCGCGCCGGCCTGCTGGCGGTGCGCCTGCCGGGGCGCTTTCAGGTACAGGCAGGGGCGGTGACGCAGATCCTCGATGTGGCCCACAACCCGCAGGCGGCCGCCGAGCTGGCCGCCAACCTGGCGGCGATGCCCTGCAGCGGCCGGACCCTGGCGGTGGTGGGCATGCTGGCGGACAAGGACATGGCCGGCGCCCTGGCGCAGCTGCGTGGCGCCGTCGACCACTGGCATGCCGCCGCCCTGGCGGTATCGCGCGGCGCCACGGCGCCCCAGCTTGCCGAGGCGTTGGTGGCGGCCGGCGTGGCTGCCGCAGACATCAGTTCCTGCACGGACGTGGCCGCCGCACTGGTGCAGGCGCGGCAGGCGGCCCATCCCGGCGACCGTATCGTGGTATTCGGCTCATTCCACACGGTGGCGGAGGCTTTGTCCGGCCCCGTATAATCCGTCCAGTTCCGCCGACCCTCGCGCAGCATGGAGATCTGACCTTGAACGAGCAGCTGAAAAAGCGCCTGGTGGGCGCCATTGTGCTGGTGGCGCTGGCCGTGATCTTTGTGCCCATGCTGCTGGAGGGGGACAAGCGTACCGATATCCCGATGTTTGGCAGCAACGTGCCGGAGGCGCCGGGGCCTCGCCCCGACATGGTGGACATCCCGCTGCAGGTGCCGCCGCCGCCGCCTGCTGCACCGGTAGTGGTGGAGCGCGAGCTGCCGCCAGAGCCGGTGGCCGTCGCGCCGACCCGGGCCGCCCCCGAACCAGCCCCGGTGCCGCCGCCTGCCCCGCAGGCCCAGCCCAAGCCCGTCGCCCCGGTACAGGCGGTCAAGCCGGCCGCCGTGGCTGCAGCACCCAAACCGGCGGTGGGGGAAAGCTGGGCGGTGCAGGTGGGCAGTTTTTCCGAGCAGGGCAATGCCAGCCGCCTGCGCGACAGCCTGCGCGGCAAGGGCTATCCGGCCTATGTCGAACAGGTGAAGCTGGCCAGCGGCACGTCCTACCGCGTGCGCGTCGGTCCGGTGCTGGCCCGCACCGATGCCGAGGCAATCCAGGCCAAGCTGGCCAAGATCGAGCAGCGTGGCATCGTGGTGCCGCATCCCTGACAGGCTTTCCTTTTGCTGTCGGTGGTGCTCTGCTAAAATCGCCGCCTTTCCGGCCGATACCTTGGAACCATTCCCCAGCACTGACCAATGAACTGGGTCGACTTCGTCATTCTCGGCATCCTCGGGGTTTCCGTCCTCATCAGCCTGTGGCGCGGCTTCACGCGCGAGGCGCTGTCCCTGGCCGGCTGGGTGCTGGCGGTGTGGGTGGCGCTGATGTTCAGCGACAAGCTGGAGCGCCTGCTGCGCCCGCAGATCGAAACCCCCTCGCTGCGCCTGATCGTTGCCTTTGCCATACTGTTTTTCCTCACCCTGTTGGTGGCCGCCCTGATCAACTATCTGGCGGTGCAGCTGATCAAAAAGACCGGCCTGTCCGGCACCGATCGCGTCATCGGCATTGCCTTCGGCCTCGCGCGCGGCATCGTGCTGGTGACCGTGCTGGTACTGGTGGCAGGGTTCACCAGCGTACCGCGCGACCCGTGGTGGCAGCGTTCGGCGCTGATGCACTATTTTCAGGACCTGGCCGTGTGGACGCGTGCCTGGTTGCCACCTGAGATTGCCCAAAACATTCGTTACTGAGACGTCCCGGCGTCCATGTTGAAACAGAGGTAGTTGCGATGTGCGGTATTATCGGCATGGTGGGCAAAAGCCCGGTCAATCAGGCCATTTATGATGGCCTGACGGTCTTGCAGCATCGCGGCCAGGACGCGGCCGGCATCATGACCTGCGACAGCGGCCGGCTGTTCCTGCGCAAGGACAACGGCCTGGTGCGTGACGTGTTCGAGAACCGCCACATGCTCAAGCTGCAGGGCAACATGGGCATCGGCCACGTGCGTTACCCCACCGCCGGCTGCTCGTCTTCCGCCGAGGCGCAGCCGTTCTACGTCAATTCGCCCTTCGGCATCGCCCTGGCCCACAACGGCAACCTCACCAATGCGGACAAGCTGAAGGAAGAGGTGTTCCGCGACGACCTGCGCCACATCAATACCAGTTCCGATTCGGAGATCCTGCTCAACGTCTTCGCCCACGAGCTGCAGCGCCAGGGCAAGCTGCGCATCCTGCCGGACGACATCTTCGATGCGGTGGCGCGCGTCCACCAGCGCGTGAAGGGCGGCTATGCGGCAGTGGCGATGATCATCGGCTACGGCATCGTGGCCTTCCGCGACCCCTATGCCATCCGTCCCCTGTTCATCGGCAAGCGCACCACCTGCGACGGTGACGAGTATGTGGTGGCCTCGGAGAGCGTGGCCATCGATGCCCTCGGCTTCGACCGTCTGCGCGACGTGATGCCGGGGGAGGCGGTGTTCATCGGCGAGGACGGCTCCTTCCATGCCCGGCAGTGTTCCGCGACCCCGGTGTATTCGCCGTGCATCTTCGAGTATGTGTACTTCGCACGCCCCGACTCCATCATCGACGGCATCTCGGTGTACAAGGCACGCCTGCGCATGGGCGAGAAGCTGGCGCACAAGATCAAGCGCGTGTTCCCCGATCACGACATCGACGTGGTGATCCCTATCCCCGATACCAGCCGGACCTCGGCACTGCAGCTGTCCTATGAGCTGGGCGTGCTGTATCGCGAGGGTTTCATCAAGAACCGCTACATCGGCCGCACCTTCATCATGCCGGGCCAGAAGCAGCGCAAGAAGTCGGTGCGTCAGAAGCTCAACGCCATTTCCCTGGAGTTCAAGGGCAAGAACGTGCTGCTGGTGGACGACTCCATCGTGCGCGGCACTACCTCCAAGGAGATCATCCAGATGGCGCGCGATGCCGGCGCCAACAAGGTGTACTTCGCCTCGGCAGCGCCCCCGGTACGCTTCCCCAACGTCTACGGCATCGACATGCCCACCTCGGCGGAGCTGATCGGTTACGGCCGTGACGAGCAGGAGATTGCCGCCGCCATCGGCGCCGACTGGCTGGTGTATCAGGACCTCGATGACCTGGTCGATGCGGTGCTGCACAAGAAGAACAAGGCTGTCACCCAGTTCGAGGCCTCGGTATTCGACGGCCACTACATCACCGGTGATGTTACGCCGGAATATCTGGCTGCGCTGGAGCAGGCACGTTGCGATACCTCCAAGGAGCAGCGCGAGCGTGAGGAGAGTGCCATTATCGAAGTGCATAACAATGACTGATTGACAGCCGGGCGATGATTACCTAATCTCCAGTCTCAGCGCCGATTTGACTCAGCTTGCGGGCGCTTTATAAATACGGCTAAAGAGAGGGTAAAGAACCCGCTTTGGCCCCAGGCCGGCGGGTTTTTTTGTGCCCGGAAAAATGGTCCGCAAATGAACGCGGATGTGCGCAAATACTGTTAAGTCGCTGGGCTGAGCACGTTTCCCGAGGGGACGGGTTTGTCGGGGCAAGGGATTCTATATTTGCGTATTTTGCGTTCATTTGTGGACTGAATATTTTTGTGCGGGGAAGGTGACGAGATGGAAACGCAGGATTTCGACGAGTGGGGCTTCGATACGCTGGCGGTGCGCGCCGGCCAGGTGCGCACGGCCGAGGGCGAACACAGCGAGGCGATCTTCCCCACCTCCAGTTTCCGTTTCGACAGCGCCGCCCAGGCGGCGGCGCGTTTCGGCGGCACCGAAGCGGGCAACATCTATTCCCGCTTCACCAATCCCACGGTGCGCACCTTCGAGCAGCGCCTGGCGGCGCTGGAGGGCGGTGAGCGCTGCGTGGCCACCAGCTCCGGCATGGCGGCGATCCTGTCCACCTGCATGGGCCTGCTCAAGGCCGGCGATCACATCGTCTCCTCGCGCGCCATCTTCGGTTCCACCGTGGTGCTGTTCGACAACTTCATGGGGCGTTTCGGCGTGCAGACCAGCTACGTGCCGCTCACCGACCTCGCGGCCTGGGAGGCGGCGATCCGTCCCAACACACGCCTGCTGTTCGTGGAGACGCCATCCAATCCGCTCACCGAGGTGGCCGACATCCGCGCCCTGGCCGACATCGCCCATCGCCGTGGCTGCCTGCTCGCCGTGGACAACTGTTTCTGCACCCCGGCGCTGCAACGGCCGCTCGTGCTCGGTGCCGATATCGTGATCCATTCCGCCACCAAGTACATCGATGGCCAGGGCCGCTGTCTCGGCGGTGCTGTGGTGGGCAGCGAGGAACTGGTGGGCAAGGAGGTGTTCGGTTTTCTGCGTACCGCCGGTCCCACCATGAGCCCGTTCAACGCCTGGGTATTTCTCAAGGGCTTGGAGACGCTCAAGCTGCGCATGCAGGCGCACAGTGCCAATGCACTGGCGCTGGCGCAATGGCTGGAGCAGCAGCCGCAGGTGTCGCGCGTCTACTACCCGGGCCTTGCCTCCCATCCACAGCATGAACTGGCCACCCGCCAGCAGACCGGCTATGGCGGCATCGTCGCCTTTGAGGTGCGGGGCGGCCGCGAACAGGCCTGGGCGGTGATCGACGCCACGCGCATGCTGTCCATCACCGCCAACTTGGGGGATGCCAAGAGCACCATCACCCACCCGGCTACCACCACCCATGGCCGTCTATCTGTTCAGCAGAAGGCCGAGGCCGGCATCAGCGAAGGGCTGATCCGCATCTCCGTCGGCCTGGAGGAGGTGGCGGACATGCAGGCCGATCTGGCGCGGGGCCTGGCGCTGATCTGAGCCGCCCATGGCATATATCCTGATGGCCCCGCCCGCGCTGCCCATGCGTTGAAGCCCCCCGGTATCTGGCGTAAGCTCGATTGAGCCGTACCGCAGAGTACGGCCATAACGAAAAATACCGCATGGCAGGCGGCAGCCTGCGGAGGCGGGAGGAGAGGAGCATGGGCAAGACCATCTACGTGGGCAACCTGCCGTTCGGCGCCACCGAGGATCAGGTGCGCGACCTGTTCGCCGCCTTTGGTGAGGTCACCTCGGTAAAGTTCGTCAATGACCGCGACACCGGCCGCTTTCGCGGCTTCGCCTTTGTCGACATGGGGAGCGGGGCCGACGAGGCCATACGTGACCTGGACGGCAAGGACCTGGGCGGCCGGCCGTTGCGCGTGAACGAGGCCAAGGAGCGCACACCGCGCGCCGGCGGCATGCGCCGTCGTTCACCGTACCGCACTGCCTGAGACTACCCCTGCTATCTGATACCGGTGCCCTGTGCGGCGCCGCCGGGACGCTGTTGCCATGAGAATCCCTGTCTCGCGTCGTCTGCTGCTCGACATCTATGCCGCTGCCCTGCAGGCGGTGGGCGGGCGTACGGCGGTGCGCGCGCGTCTGGCGCAGTACACGGCGCCCGGCCCGGTGTACGTGGTGGCCATCGGCAAGGCGGCGCCTGCCATGATGCAGGGCGCGGTGGACGCGCTGGGCGATGCTCTGGCCGGTGTGTTGGTGATCACCAAGCATGGCCATGCCGATGCGGGGCCGGCGGCACGCCACATGCGCGTGCTGGAGGCGGATCACCCGATCCCCGGCGCGGCCAGCCTGGCCGCCGGCCAGGCCCTGCTCGATTTCATTGTGGCGCTGCCGTCGCAGGCACCCCTGTTGTTCCTGATCTCCGGCGGCACCTCGGCGCTGGTGGAGGTATTACCGCCCGGTGTCGATGCGGCACAGTTGCAGGCGGCCAATGACTGGCTGCTGGCCAGCGGCTGGGACATCGTGCGGGTCAACCGGGTGCGACGGGCGCTGTCCTGCATCAAGGGCGGACGCCTGGCCCACCATCTTGCCGGCCATGCGGTGCTCCAGTTGCTCATCTCCGATGTGCCGGGCGATGCCCCGGCCACCATCGGCTCGGGACTGCTGGTACCGTCGGCGGACGACATGCCGACCGACCTGGACGGGCAGGCAGTGCCGCCCTGGCTGCAGCGGCTGCTGGCGGCCGCGCCACCGCCGCCGGCACCGACAATGTTTGCCGCCATCCAGAGCGAGATCCTGTGCAGCAACCGCACGGCCCGCGAGGCGGCGGCGGCGGCGGGACGGGCGCGTGGACTGCCTGTTTTCCAGAGTGACGAGGTGTTGCGCGGTGACGCCGCTGCCACCGGCCGCGCCCTGGCAGCGCAGGTGCTGGCCGGTCCGCCCGGCCTGTATGTGTGGGGCGGCGAGACCACGGTACGGCTGCCGCCGCAGTCGGGTCGCGGCGGGCGCTGCCAGACCCTGGCCCTGGCGGCGGCGCAGATGCTGGCGGGCAGCAACATCCTGCTGCTCGCCGCCGGCACCGACGGCAGCGACGGCCCCGGCGAGGAGGCCGGCGCCCTGGTGGATGGTGAAAGTATCACGCGGGGCGCGCTGGAGTGTTTCGACGCCGGCGATTGCCTGGCCCGCGCCGACAGCGGAACATTTCTCGAGGCCAGCGGCGATCTGATCCAGACCGGGCCCACCGGCAGCAATGTGATGGATCTGGTGCTGGCCCTCAAGCCGGCGTGAAGCGCGCTGGCCGTTCGGGCTAGAATGGCGCGCCATGACCGAGACCAACCTGTTTGACGCCGCCCTGGCCTGTCTGCGCGCCGCCGAGGCCACCGACAAGGTCGCGCTGACCCGTGCCGTGGCGCAGGCATGGCACGACGGCCGGCTCGGCCTGGCGGCGGCGGCACAGGCACAGGACATCGCAGAGCCGGGGCGCCCCGCCCGCCTGCGTCTGGTGCTGCCGCGCGACTTGCCGCAGCGCCGCCCCGACAGCCGCGAGGGGCGAGCCATCCTGTTTCATGCCCTGACCCACATCGAGTTCAATGCCATCAACCTGGCCTGGGACGCGGTGTACCGTTTTCGCGCCATGCCGGCGACGTTCTATGGCGACTGGATCCGCGTGGCGGAAGAAGAGGCCTACCACTTCGAACTGTTGCGCGCGCACCTCAACACGCTGGGCGCGGACTACGGCGACTGGCCCGGGCACAACGGCCTGTGGGAGATGGCGCTGAAGACCGCGCATGACCCGCTGGTGCGCATGGCGCTGGTGCCGCGCTGCCTGGAGGCGCGCGGCCTCGACGTCAATCCGGGCATCCAGGCCAAACTGCGCGCCGCCGGTGACGAGGCGGGGTGCGCCCTGCTCGATATCATCCTGCGCGACGAGATCGGCCATGTGGCCATCGGCGATCGCTGGTTCCGCCATCTGTGCGCCGAGCGTGGGCTAGAAGTGGAGGCGACCTATCGCCAGCTGATGGACGAATACATGAAGGGGCCGCCGAAGGGGCCGTTTCATCTGGAGGCGCGGCGGCGAGCCGGTTTTTCCGAGGCCGAACTGGCCTATCTGCAGGGTGTGGGATGAGGAGAGGAACGATGTGGCAACGGGGTTGGTTGGTTGGTCTGCTGTGGTTCTGCTCGGTGGCGTCCGCGGCGGAATCGACGGCGACCATGGTGCTGTATCAGGTGCTGGAGCCGGGTTTCGAGCCGTACAGTTCGCGCCTCATCGTGACGCCGCGCCATCTGCGCCTGGATGACGGTGATGCCGCCAGCAATTTCGTGTTGTTCGATCGCCAGCGCAACATCATCTACAGCGTGACCCACTCGGACCGCACCGTGCTGGAGATCCATTCCCAGGCCGTGACGGTGGAGTCGCCGGTGAAGCTGGAGCGCAAGCACTCCCTGGTGACGACAGAGGACGCGCTGCCTGCCATCGCCGGCAGGACGCCGCAGCAGTACCGTCTCAGCGTCAACGGCGAGTTGTGCTACGAAACGGTTGCCGTGGCGGGACTGCTGGAGGATGTGGTGGCGGCGCTGACCGCCTTTCGCACCGTACTGGCCGGCGAGAACGCGCGTGTCCTCGCCGACGTGCCGGCCGATATGCAGGATCCCTGCGACCTGGCGCTCAATACCTTCGTGCCGGGCTGGTCGCTGCAGTTCGGTTTGCCGATCCAGGAGCGTGACACCCAGGGCAAGGGCCAGCTGCTGCTGGATTACAGCACGGAGTATCCGGTGGAGGCCGGCCTGTTCAAGCTGCCCAAGGGGTATCAGCACTACTCGCCGGGGCGCTGAACGGCGTCAGGTACGAGTCGCGAGGTCAAAGATACGAGGAGGGTGGGCGCACGGATGGTTTTACCTCTCCATCCTCGCCGCGGGTCCCGCGTCTCTGTATTCTTCCAGGCGACATCCCGCCGCGTCGCAATGCAGCACGCTGCCTTGCTCTTCCCATGCGCCCAGGACCAGGCGCTGGCTGCCGTCGGGCAGGGCGTGCAGGGCGGGGCGGTGGGTATGACCGTGAATCAGCCGGCCGACGCGGTGTTGCTGCATATAGGCCGCCACGGTCTCCGCATTCACATCCATCAGGTACCCTGCCTTGCGCCCGGTCTCTTCCTTGCTGGTGTCGCGCAGCTGGCGCGCAAAGGCGATGCGCTCCGCGGGTGATTTTGCCATGAAGGCGGCGATCCACTGCGGATCGCGGATCTGACGCCGCATCTGCTGGTAGGTCAGGTCGTCGCTGCACAGCAGGTCGCCGTGCATCAGCAGGGTGGGACGGCCGTAGAGGTCGATGACGGTGGGGTCGGCCAGCAGGGTGCAGCCGGTGCGGCGGGCGAACTCCGTGCCGAGCAGGAAGTCGCGGTTGCCGTGCATGACAAATACCGGCACGCCGCTGTCGCTGAGCTGGCGCAGGGCAGCGAGGACGTCCTGGTATTCCGGCAGCACCAGGTCGTCCCCCAGCCAGGCCTCGAACAGGTCACCCAGGATGTACAGCGCCTCCGCCGCGACGGCCGGCCCGCCCAGAAAGCGGCGGAACAGGCCATCGGCCGGGGTGCGGTCGCCCTGCAGGTGCAGGTCCGAGATGAACAGCGTCGCCATGGGATCAGTCGACGATCTCGACCTTCTCGATGACGATGGGTTCGGCCGGCACGTCCTGGTGGAAGCCGGCATTGGTGGTGGCGACGCCCTTGATGCGATCCACCACGTCCATGCCTTCCACCACCTTGCCGAACACGCAATAGCCCCAGCCGTCCGGCGTTGGCGCGCGGTGGTTGAGGAAGCCGTTGTCCTTGACGTTGATGAAGAACTGGGCGGTGGCGGAATGCGGGTCGCCGGTACGGGCCATGGCAAGGGTGCCGCGATCATTCTTCAGGCCGTTGTCGGCCTCGTTCTTGATCGGGGCGTGGGTTTCCTTGCTCATCATGTTGCTGGTCAGGCCGCCGCCCTGAATCATGAAACCATCGATGACGCGGTGAAAGATGGTGCCGTCATAAAAGCCCTCGCGCACGTAGCGCTCGAAGTTGGCGGCGGTGTTCGGGGCCTTGGCGGCATCGAGTTCGATGCCGATGACACCCATGCTGGTATGCATCTTGATCATGCTGACTCCTGGTTACTTGCTGTTGGCGGCGTCGAGCACGACAGCCTGTTGAATGATGACGGGTTCTGCCGGCACGTTCTGGTGGTAGCCGACGGTGGTGGTGGGAACGTCCTTGATGGCCTTGACCACGTCCATGCCGCTCACCACGCGGCCGAAGACGGCATAGCCCCAGGCACGCGGCGTCTTCTCGCGGAAGTCGAGGAAGTCGTTGTTGTTGATGTTGATGAAGAACTGGGCCGTGGCCGAGTGCGGGTCGCTGGTACGGGCCATGGCGACGGTGCCGATGGTGTTGCGCAGGCCATTGTCCGCCTCGTTCATGACGGGAGGACGGGTTTCCTTCTGCAGCATCTCCGGGGTGAAGCCGCCGCCCTGGATCATGAAGTTGTCGATGACGCGGTGAAAGATGGTGCCGTCATAGAAGCCGGTCTGCACGTAGCGCAGGAAGTTTTCCACTGTCTTGGGGGCCCTGGCGCGGTCCAGCTGCAGCACGATGTCGCCCTTGTTGGTGATCAGACGTACGCGCGGGTTGTCGGCGTCGGCCCAGGCTGTGGCGCTCAGGCCGAGCAGCAGGGCGAGCAGGAGAACGGTGAGGCGGTGCATGACATGGGCTCCCTAAATCCTGAGTGAGGCGCAATGATAGCAGCCCCGGTCCCGGGGCAGAAAGAGCCCGGCGCCTTCTGCCGCTCCCGTTGGGCTGATATCATGCACGCCACTACCGGTATCGAGCCCCCGTGGCGGATAAGCGAACCATGACCTACCAGCACCATCTGCAAATCCACAATAACCTGACCCGGCGCAAGGAGCCGTTCCGGCCCATCGACCCCAGGCGGGTACGCATGTATGTGTGCGGCATGACGGTATACGACTACTGCCATATCGGTCATGCGCGGGTGCTGGTGGTGTTCGATGTGATCAGCCGCCATCTGCGCAAGATCTACGGCGCCGGCAACCTGACCTACGTGCGCAACATCACCGACATCGACGACAAGATCATCAAGCGCGCCAACGATAACGGCGAGCCATACACCGCGCTGACCGAGCGCTTCATCGGGTTCATGAACGAGGATGCCGATGCCCTCGGCGTGCAGCGCCCCGACCAGGAGCCGCGCGCCACGCTGCACATCCAGGAAATCCTCGACATGATTCGTGCCCTGGTGGACAAGGGCTATGCCTATGCCGCCGGCAACGGCGATGTCTACTACGATGTCAGCAAGTTCGAGCATTACGGCCAGCTGTCCGGCAAGAATGTGGAAGACCTGCGCGCCGGCGAGCGCGTGGCGGTGGACGAGGCCAAGGACGACCCGCTGGACTTCGTGCTGTGGAAGGCGGCCAAGCCGGGCGAGCCGTACTGGGATTCGCCCTGGGGGCCGGGACGTCCCGGCTGGCATATCGAATGCTCCGCCATGTCCACCCAGGCCCTGGGCCATCACTTCGATATCCACGGCGGCGGCCTCGACCTGCAGTTCCCGCACCATGAAAACGAGATCGCCCAGTCCGAGGCGGCCTGCGGCTGCAAGTACGTCAATTACTGGATCCACAACGGCTTCGTGCGCGTGGACAATGAAAAGATGTCCAAGTCGCTGGGCAACTTCTTCACCATCCGCGATGTGCTGCAGAAGTACGACCCGGAGGTGGTGCGCTACTTCATCCTCGCCAGCCACTACCGCAGCCCGCTGAATTACTCCGACCAGCACCTGGACGGCGCCAAGGCGGCGCTCACCGGCCTGTACACCGCCCTGCGCGGCCTGGCGCTGCCGGCGGCGGACGAGGGGCTGGGCGACTATGCGGCGCGCTTCTATGCGGCGATGGACGACGATTTCGCCACGCCGGAGGCGATGGCGGTGCTGTTCGACCTGGCGCGCGAGGTGAACCGCCTGCGCGGCAGTGATGACGGTGCCGCGACGCAGCATGGTGCCTTGCTGAAGCATCTGGCCGGCCTGCTCGGCCTGCTGCAGCGCGAGCCGCAGGCCTTCCTGCAGGGGGGCGCCGGCGACGGTCTGGCCGATGCCGAGATCGAGCGCCTCATCAGCGAACGTCTCGATGCACGCAAGCGCAAGGACTGGGCCGCGTCCGATCGCATCCGCGACGCGCTGAAGGCGCAGGGCGTGGTGCTGGAGGATGGTGCCGGGGGCACCACCTGGCGCCGCGCCTGAACCGCAGGACCGGATGGTGAGGGGCGACGGGCCGCGGTCGCGGCTCCCGATGTCCGTGCGCCGGACATGGCACCATGACGGGCAATGCATGGAACATGGGTAACCACCCGTCGGCTCGGACTTCAGACTCCGGCCGGTTCCACCCAACAGCCATAGCGGGCCTACCATGAATATTTGCGTCTGTTCGCATTCCTTTGCGGACTGATCAAGGTTTTCAGATTCCACCGGACGAGTAATTACGAACATGGAGCGTTTTTCCCTCAGGCCCTACCTGCTCTCCGTGCTGGCCGGATATCTGGTCGCCGCGGCGCTGTTCGCAGTCACCCTGTGGGTGGTGCACCTGGAGGAGGAAAAGGCGCGCGAAGAGCTGCGTGCCCAGGCGGTGGCTCAGCTCAGCACCGTGCGCGCGCGCCTCGAGGGCATCATCAACTCCACCCTGTTTCTCACCCGCGGCCTGGTGGCTCATGTCGCCGCGCGCGGCGATATCGGCAGCGAAGAATTCAATGGTCTCGCCCACGAGCTGATGAGCCACAGTCGTCATATCCGCAACATCGGCCTCGCCCGCAACAACGTCATCTCCCATATGTATCCCCTGGCCGGCAACGCGAGTGCGTTGGGCTTGCACTATCTGGATCTTCCGGCGCAGCGCGGGGCGGTGTTGCGTGCCATCGACAGCCGGCGCACGGTGCTGGCCGGCCCGGTGGCGTTGGTGCAGGGCGGAGAGGGGCTCATCAACCGTACACCGATCTTCCTGACGCCGCCGCAGGGGCAGTCGGGTTCCGGCGCCTATTGGGGCATGGCCAGCATCGTCATCGACAGCGAGACGCTGCTGCGTGATGCCGGCCTGCGGGAGCCGAACTCCTGGCTGGTATTTGCCCTGCGCGGCCAGGATGGCCTGGGCGAGGCGGGCGCTGTCTTTCTGGGGGACGCGACGCTTTTCGAGCGCAACCCGGTGCTGCTCGACGTGACCTTGCCCGAAGGGTATTGGCAGCTGGCGGCGATGCCGCGCGCCGGTTGGGAGCCGCATCTGCCCTATATACCGGCGATGCTGCTCGGTGGCTTGCTGTTGTCACTGCTGCTGGGCGCGCTGGTATATGCGCTGCTGCGTGATCGCTACCGCCTGCGCCTGGCCCGGGACGCGGCGGAGCGGGCCAATCGCGCCAAGAGCACCTTTCTCGCCACCATGAGCCACGAGATCCGCACGCCGCTCAACGGCATACTGGGCATGGCGCGGCTGCTGGAGCACAGTGCCCTGGATGCGCAGCAGCAGGACTGTGTCGACGCCATCACCAGTTCCGGGCGCGTACTGAATCATCTGCTCGGCGACGTGCTGGACCTGTCGCGCATCGAGGCCGGCAAGCTGGAGCTGGAGCCGGCAGATTTCGAGCTCCACAGCCTGGTGGACAACCTGTTTGTATTGCTGGCGCCGCAGGCGGCGGCCAAGCAACTGCAATTCGTCACCGAGGTGGCCGACGATGTGCCGCACCGTCTGTACGGCGATCTCAACCGCCTGCAGCAGATTCTGCTCAACCTGCTCAACAACGCCATCAAGTTCACTGCAACGGGACGGGTGACCTTGCTGGTGCGTTGCCTGGCGCTGGAGGGAAATCAGGTGCGCATGGAGTTTGCGGTAGCCGATACCGGCATCGGCATTGCCCCCGAGATGCAGCAACGGCTGTTCCGTGCCTTCGAGCAGGCCGACAGTTCCATCACCCGCCGCTTCGGCGGTACCGGCCTGGGCCTCGCCATCTGCAAATACCTGGCGGAGGCGATGGGCGGCAGCATCGCACTGGAGAGCCGGCCGGGGGCCGGCAGTACCTTCCGCGTGGTGTTGCCGCTGCATCTGGGGACGGACGCGGCAGTGCCAGCGGTTCCCGCTGTGAGCAGCGCACGCCTGCACGTACTGCTGGCCGAGGATCAGGAGATCAACCGCAAGGTGGCGGCGGGCCTGCTGCAGCAGCAGGGCTGCCGCGTCAGCTTCGCCGCCAACGGTCGCGAGGCGCTGGCGGCATTGCATGGCGATGATTTCGATGTGGTGCTGATGGATGTGCAGATGCCGGAGATGGATGGCATCGAGGCGGCGCAGCGGATACGGCAGCTGCCGGACCGGCGCAAGGCGCAGATACCCATCGTGGCCCTAACCGCCCATGTCATGCAGGAGGATGTGGAGCGCTTTCTCGCCGCCGGCATGAATGCCATCGTGGAAAAACCGCTGGATATGGACAAGCTCAATCAGGAACTGGCGCGTCTGCTCGCGGGGTCTGCTACGACTCAGTAACTGCCGCCCTGGCCGGCGGCTGCCAGCAGCCGCATGGTGGCCTCATCCTCCACCTGCAGGCGGCCGCGGTTTACCGCCTCCTGGCGCCACAGGCGTTCCAGGCGTTCTTCCACGAAACCGCCTTCATCCAGCTGCCTGACATGGTCTTCGTAGGACATGATCGACACCTCCTGCACTGCTCTTATGTCCCATATCGGCGCCAGGCAATATTTGTTTAGCCGGCTTGTTTTCCGCCGTGCGCTCCATTAGCCTGCGGCGACGAATGGGCACTGGTGCCCGGGGGAGAAGGACGCTATGGCAAGTGCGGAAAATCTGAACAGGCAATTTGGCATCGACGGCAAGGTTCGCTTCGTGGAGCGCGCGGGCGGTTTCGTGATGATCGAAGTGCGCACGGCGCAGGGTCAGGCCGACATCGCCCTGCAGGGCGCCCATGTCACCACCTGGCGCCCCGCGGGGCAGGCACCGGTGGTGTGGGTGAGCGAGCAGGCCAAGTACGCCGCCGGCAAGTCCATCCGCGGTGGCGTGCCGGTATGCTGGCCCTGGTTCGGCCCCCACGTCGGCAATGCCAAGTTGCCGGGGCACGGCTATGCCCGCACCGTCGACTGGCGCATCGTGCAGGTGACGCCGCTGGATGATGGCCGTGTCCAGCTCGTCTTCGAACTGGTGGACACACCGGCTACCCGTGCCCAGGAGCCGCATCCGCTGCGCGTGCGCAATATCGTTACCGTCGGTGCCACCCTGCAGGTGGAGCTGTTGACCACCAATCTGGGCACCACGCCCTATGTGCTGGGCGATGCGCTGCATACCTATTTCCATGTCGGTGACGTCACCCGCGCCACGGTGCACGGCCTGGAGGGCTGCGCCTACCTCGACAAGGTGGACGGCGGCGCGCGCAAGCAGCAGGGGGGGCCGGTGACCATCGCCAGCGAGGTGGATCGCATCTATCTCGGCACCGGCAACTGCTGCGAGATACGCGACCCGGTGCTGGGGCGACGCATCGTCATTCGCAGTCGCAACAGCGCCTCCACCATCGTGTGGAATCCGGGGGTCGAGAAGGCAGAGAAGATGGGCGACTTCGGGGCTGACGGTTATCTGCGCATGCTGTGCGTGGAAACGGCCAATGCGGCGGAGGATGTGGTGAATCTGGCGCCGGCGGCAGAGCATCGCCTGGTGGCGGAGTATGCGGTGGCCACGCTGTAAGGTTTTGCATTCAAGGTTCAAGGTTCAAGGCGCAATGCTCTTGAATTTTGCGCCTTGAATTTCTTACCGGGTTCTGAAAAAACCGGTCAGACTCATGCGCTCGCGCGTTGCGGGCAGCACCTCATGCCAGCGGCCTTCGGTGAGAAACACCGCCAGGGTGCCGGCCTCGGGCAGTACGTCCACATGGGGGCCGGCGCCGGCCTCGTCCAGATACAGGCGTAACTGGCCGCCGTCCTCCTCCTTCCAATCTTCGTTCAGGTACAGCACGGCGGTGAGAGTTCTGTCCTCGCTGCCACGGAAGCGATCGAGGTGCTTCTGGTAAAACTTACCCGGCGGATAGACGGCGAAGAAGGCCTCGAACTGGAAGATGCCGAGAAAGATCGCCCGGTTCACTGCCTGTCGCAACTGTTCCATGGTGGCGAAATACTGTTGCTGTTGCGGCGTGTCCGGGATGGTGGGGTCGAGCCAGCATACGTGATCGCTGCGCACCTCGGGGCGAATCTTCAGTTCGGCGCCGCGGCCGACACCGGCATGGCGGAACTCGCCGCCTTGCCAGCGGATCATGCACTCCGCGCGCAGCATGGCTGCGGTGTCGGCGGCGAGAAAGTTCTTCTGCACCGACCAGCCCTGGGTGATCAGATCATCGAGCAGGCGCTGAAAGCGGGCATCTTCTGTGCGGGCTATGGGGGTCAGAATCATGGCGGCAGTCGCTTAGAGGTGGGCCTCTTCGGCCGGCGTGGTGTGATGGCGGCCGTAGACCTCAGGCAGCAGCGAACCGGCCACCATGCCCAGCGCCGCGAACAGCAGACCCACCAGCTGCGGCGGCCAGATGCTGTCGCCTTCCGGCAGGAAGATCTCCATCAGTATCCACGCGCCCAGGCCCAGCACGATGGCCAGTATGGCGCCCTGGGTGGTGGCGCGCTTCCAGTAGATGCCGGCCACCAGCGGGATGAAGGCAGAGACCAGGGTGACCTTGTAGGCGTTCTCCACCATCTTGTGAATGGTGGTGCCGGAGGAGAGCGAATAGACGGTGACCAGCACGGAGAAGCACACCACAACCGCGCGGGTCAGCCACAGGAAGCGGCGGTCGTCCATCGGCCCGATGAGACTCTTGAGCACGTTTTCCGCGATGGTGACCGAAGGGGCCAGCAGGGTACCACTGGCGGTGCTCATGATCACCGACAGCAGGGCGCCGTAGAAGATGATCTGTGCGTACAGCGGCAGATGATCCTTGATCAGTGTGGGCAGGATCAGTTGCGAGTCTTCGTCGATGAGACGGGCGACCATCTCCGGATCAATCTGCGTGGCGGCATAGGCGAGGAACAGCGGCACAAAGGCAAACAGGAAGTAGGCGCTGCCGCCGAGTATGGTGCCTTGCACCGCGATCCGCTCGTTCTTCGCCGAGTTGACGCGCTGGAACACGTCCTGTTGCGGGATCGAGCCAAAACCCATGGTGACCCAGGCGGCGATGAAGCCGAGCCATTCGGCGACGCTGAAGCTGGGCCAGAACTCGAACTTGCCGGCCTCGGCGGCATGGTTGACCACCGTGGCGACGCCACCGGCCTGATTGGATACCAGCACGGTGATGATCAGCAGGCCGATGACGATGATCACCATCTGCACGGCGGTGGTGAAGGCCACCGACCACATGCCGCCGAACAGGGTATACAGCAGCACCACCGAGGCGCCGATGATCATGCCCAGGGATGACGACACTGCACCGTCGGTGAGCACGTTGAACACCAGGCCGAGGGCAGTGACCTGCGCCGCCACCCAACCGAGATAGGACAGGGCGATACAGATGGAGGTGATCATTTCCACCGGCCGGTTGTAGCGGTTGTGGTAGAAGTCGCCGATGGTGAGCAGGTTCATGCGGTACAGCGGCCGGGCGAAGAACAGGCCGAACAGGATCAGGCACAGCGCGGCACCGAAGGGGTCGGATACCAGGCCGGCGAGGCCATCGGTGAGAAAGGTGCCCGAGATGCCGAGTACGGTTTCGGCGCCGAACCAGGTGGCGAACACCATGGCGAAGACCATGAACATCGGCAGGTGGCGGCCGGCCACGATGTAGTCGCGCGAGTTGTGCACGCGCATCGCCGCCATCAGGCCGAGGCCGATGGAGATCACCAGATAGCCAATCACGAACCAGAGCAGCATAGGCGCCTCATGCGCAGGTTATTGTTGGAAGTGCGAAAAATAGCGCGCGCCGGACAGCGAGGCAACAGGAAAAAAACGGGGTTTTATGCACCATTTGCGGGCATCACCAGCC
>Ga0172382_10002849_pt1 | contig 28119 bp, 24 predicted proteins | sample Leawel138RmetaG_FD_122245 | JGI IMG/M metagenome (GOLD analysis project Ga0172382, IMG submission 122245) | Leachate microbial communities from a municipal landfill in Southern Ontario, Canada - Leachate well 138R metaG | ecosystem: Engineered > Solid waste > Landfill > Unclassified | place...
GATTCAAGAGCAGTTCAACTATTTGCGATATAATTTACATTTACCTGAGTTCATTGTAAATAACATGTACATTTTAAAAGGATTGAACTTCTCATATACAGAACCTTTTACTGGCTACTATCATCCAACCTTTTTCTATGAATCTTCTTTGAATATTATTGGTTTCGGAATAATGTTAGTTTTAAGAAGATGGAAAAAAGTACATTTTGGTGAGTTATTATCATTCTATTTAGTTTGGTATGGTGGCGTTAGGTTATTGATGGAAACCATGAGAACTGATCCACTTACGTTTGAATTATTTGGAACGACTTTTAAAACACCGGTTGTTACATCAGTAGTAATGATTATAGCGGGAATTTTATTGTCAATTTATATTCGTACAAAAAGAAAAGGAATGGACTATTCACAGGCTAAAAATCCTTGGTTTTAAAAAAAGAAAGTTAGGCGAGTAAGATGTCTTTTTCCAGTAAAATTAAATCTGAATTACAATCGTTAAAACATTTAAATTGTTGCAATAAGGCTGAATTAAGTGCAATGTTGCATATTAATGGATCAATTGAAAAAAGTGCTAATAGTATAAGCATTATTTTTCAATCTACCAATAATGCAGTTGTAAGACGATTTATGCATTTGGTAAAACAACTTTATGATATCGAAATGACGATTTTAAAGAAAGAAATGAAGAAACTTAGAAAGCATGACTTGTTTGTTATAAAGATAGAGGATAAAGTTGATTATTTATTAACTGATTTATCTTTAATCAATGAAAATGCTATTTTCTTTCAGGATGTAGATGAATCATTGATAGAAAGAGAATGTTGTAAAAAAGCTTATTTAAGAGGTGTATTTATGGCTTCGGGTTCGATAAATTCCCCGGATACTAGCGCTTATCATTTAGAGATTCAAACATTTTCACTTAAACAGGCTGAAGTTATTCAAAGTATTTGCGATGAGTTTAGCCTAAACGCTAAGATTACTAAGAATCGTCGGGGTTTTATAGCATATATTAAAGAAGCTGAGAGAATTGCTGACTTTCTAAGGGTAATTGGTGCGAATAATTCTTTATTTGAGTTTGAAGATTCACGAATTAAAAGAGATTTTAAGAATTCGATTAACCGAGTAATCAACTGCGATATTGCCAATGAAAAGAAGGCTATGGATGCTGCTAATAAACAACTGGAATATATCAGGATTATCGAAACAAAAAATATTAACAATCTATCTAAAAGTGTTAAAGAAGCAATTTTTTTAAGAAAAACTTATCCTGAAGCTAGTTTATCTGAGCTTTCATATGTCTCAACGGAGCATTTTGATAAAGCGATTTCAAAATCTGCTTTAAATCATCGCTTTAGAGCAATCAAGGATATAGCAAATAAAATTCTTATTGAAGAGGGAAGAAAATGATTAAGAGTATCGGTGTTGATATTTGTAAAAATAGCCGGCTTAATGAAAAAATTATTAATAAGATACTTACAGATGAAGAAATTATTAAATATAATAGTTTCAATAGTAGTGAGAGAAAGAACACTTATCTTGCAGGGAGGTTTGCGATTAAAGAAGCTTTAATTAAGGCGTTTTCGAAAGTGGACATGGTATTTTCATTTAGAGATTTTACAATCTTGAATGACGAATTTGGAAGGCCGTTTTTAAAAAATGATTATTCCTCTTTGTTTAGAGTTCACTTGACATTATCGCATGAAGAAGATTATAGTGTGGGATTTGTAGTTATTGAAAGTCTTAATGAAAAGATTAAATAAAATAAATCTTGCAAATTATAGAGAAATTAGTTAAAATTAAAATACTGAGGTGAAAAAATGGCAACTTACAAAAAAGGATATAAAAAACAAAATACTGAACTTATGTTATTGAAGACAATTATTGCGATTATCGCATCGGTTGTCTTAATAGTAGCGATAGCATTTATCTATGACGCTTTAACAAAATGGAGTAATTATTCATCTTACCCAAGTATCGAGAACTATGAAGATGTTTTTGAAATGAAAGATGAAGATGAAAACGAGATTATGGATTATGTTATTTACATCTATTCAAATAATTCTGAAACTTCTTCTAATATAAAAAAAGATGTTTTGAAATTAGGTAGAAGTATCAATAAAGAAAACGATATGTTTTTCTTGATTGATTCAGGCAATATTACAAGTGATGAAGAAGCTGAGTTTGGTGAAGAAGAATTCTTAGATACTATTAATAGAGATCGAATCTTAACGCCAATGATAGTGGTAGTAAATGATGGAGAGTTCCATCAAGCATATTACGGTTCAACTGATGTTTTAGAAACTCTGGAATCAATTGAGGACGGGACATACGAACCATTTAACTAATTTAAAAATTTAGAGCCAAATTATGGCTCTATTTTTTATTTTTTTTGTTATTTATGGTAAAATATAGTAAGAGATTTCACAAGGAGAATAACTATGGATTATATTAATGATGAACTAATTAAACAAGTTGCAAAAAGTCAAAACATTACGGTTAAACAAGTAGAGACGGTTTTGGAATTACTTGCTGAAGGAAATACGGTTCCTTTTATCGCTCGTTATCGAAAAGAAAAAACGGATTCTTTAGATGAGGAACAAATCCGATCAATTCAAAAAGAGTATGAATATGGAAAGAATCTTCAAGATAGAAAAGAAGATATTATTCGACTCATTGATGAAAAGGGTATGTTAACCGATGAATTGGTTAAAGATATAAATGATTGTACAAAATTGGTTGATTTAGAAGATATTTACAGACCATTTAAAGAAAAGAAGAAAACTAAAGCGACAGAAGCTATTAGAATGGGATTAGAACCCTTAGCTAATGAGATATTGACTTTCCCTAAAGAAGCAAATCTTAATAAAATGGCTGAGCCATTCATCAACGAAGAAGTAGAAAATATAGAACAAGCATTAGCTGGAGCGATGTATATAATCGCAGAAACAGTATCAGATAATGCAGATTATCGTAAATGGATAAGAAACTATACTTATAAAAACGGAAAAATTGTCACAAAGATAAAAAAAGATGCAGAAGATAAATATCAAACTTATAAAAATTATTACGATTATGAAGAAGCATTAGGCAGGATTAAGTTATATCGTATTCTAGCAATTAATCGCGCTGAAAAAGAGAAAATAATTACAGTAAAAATTGATGTTGATACTGATGATATTTTTAAGTATCTTAACAACAAGGTTATTGGAAATAATATTTCTCCAGTAAATAATTTAGTTGAAGAAGCTTGCATCGATGCATATAAACGTTTAATCAGCGGTTCTATATCTAGAGAAATTAGAAGTGATTTCCAAGAACGTGCTGAAAATCAAGCTATTCATATTTTTTCTGAAAATTTAAGATCTTTATTATTACAACCGCCACTAAAAGGCCAAATGGTTTTGGGGATTGACCCCGCTTTTAGAACCGGTTGTAAATTAGCAGTAATTGATCCTTTCGGTAAGTTTATCGCCAAAGACGTTATCTATCCTCATGAAGCTTATGTTGGCCAAAACGTCAACCCTAAACAGGTTGAGGAAGCAAAGAACAAGACAATTAATTTGATTGAAAAGTTCAAAGTAGATATCATTGCGATTGGTAATGGTACGGCATCAAGAGAGACTGAAAGTTTTGTTGCTAAACTCTTAAAAGAAACTAATCGTAAAGTCAAGTATGTTATTGTAAATGAAGCAGGAGCTTCAGTATATTCAGCTTCTGATTTAGCAAGGGATGAATTTCCAGATTTTCAAGTAGAAGAAAGGTCAGCTGTATCAATCGCTAGAAGAATGCAAGATCCTTTAAGTGAATTGGTAAAAATTGATCCAAAATCAATTGGAGTTGGTCAATATCAACATGATGTCACTCAATCAAAATTAAGTGATTCACTGGATTTTGTTGTTTCAACAGCAGTTAACCAGATTGGAGTAAATGTAAATACTGCCTCACCGGCATTATTGCAATATGTTTCAGGACTTTCAACGAAAGTCGCAAAGAACATAGTTGAAAAACGAGAAACTTTCGGACCATTTAAAAACCGTAAAGCTTTAATGGACGTTCCTAGTTTAGGAGCTAAAACTTTTGAACAAGCTATTGGTTTCTTAAGGATATTTAATTCGGAAAATCCTTTAGATAAAACTCCAATTCACCCTGAAAGTTATGATTTAGCATATCAAATCCTTGGTTACCTAGATTTGAAACCTGAAGAAATTGGTAGTGATAAATGTAAAAAAGCTATCGATAAAGTTAATAAAACAAAATTAGCTCAATATTTTGAACAAAGTGAAATTCTTATTGAAGATATTTTGTCAGCATTTCTATCCCCTACAAGGGATATTCGTGATGATTTTCCTCAACCCTTACTTAAAAGTGAGCTTTTAAGTTTAGAGGATTTGAAGGTTGATATGGAACTTCAAGGAACAGTTAGAAATGTTGTTGATTTTGGCGCTTTTATCGATGTTGGAATTAAAGAAGCTGGTTTAGTTCATATTTCTAAAATGGCAAACTCATATGTCAAACATCCTTTAGATGTCGTTAGTGTTGGAGACATTGTTAAGGTTTGGGTTGTAAGTGTTGACATTGACAGAAAGAGATTGCAATTAACAATGATTAGTCCTAAAGAAATACCAGCTTATATAAATTAATTACTAGTCACTTGCAAAAACGGATAAAATTATATAAGATTATCATATAAAACTTTATTAAGGAGGTTTTAAAATGGCAAAAGCAAAATACGGATATGGTTGGGCTTTGAAATGGGTATTAGCTGCTATATTAGTGGCCGTAGGTATATTCATGGCACTTAGCTCAGATATCGTTTTTATTATTACTGGGATTGTAGTTGTTTTATTTTCTGTTTTTAGAGTATACCCACTTTTAAAAACATTAAACAAAGAAGTTTTAAGAACTGTTAATTTAATTGAAATACTCGTGGATTTAGTTTTAGGCGGTATTATGATTTACGCCGGCTTTAAAGCTAATGCTAATGGGGGAACACTTGATCCTACATGGAATAGTTTATACCGTTGGTTCCTAGGATTCTTCTTCTATGTGAGAGGATTAGTATTCTTTGTATCAACAACGTTTTTTGAAGAAAAAACTGAGATTCCTAAGTTTATTTTCCATATCATCGCCTTAAGTTTAGGTGTTGTTTTCGCAGTTTGGAAAGAATTTGAACCAAAAACTTTAGGCTGGATTTTCTTATTTGTTTCAATTGGTGGAGCTGTTTATTTAGGATTTGATGGTTATGGTGGTTATCGTAAATACCGTGATTACTCTAAATCAATTAACACACCTAAGGAAAAACAAAAAGATTCTAAAGTGGAAAAAGAATTACCTAAACCAATAGAAAATGAAGTAGAACAAGAAGAAACTTACATAAGTTAAAAAATTGTTGACAGTTGGTTAATAATTTAGTAATATTAAATGGCTGGCTGTCAAAGATTTGGAGTAATACTCAAGTGGCCGAAGAGGCGCCCCTGCTAAGGGTGTAGGTCGGGAAACCGGCGCGAGAGTTCGAATCTCTCTTACTCCGCCAGTATATAAAATAAACGCTATATTTTCGAAAAATATAGCGTTTTTTTATTGTTTATTTATTAGTATGTGTTTTTAAGAATATCTTGAACCTCATCAGGTTCTTCATCTTGCGCTTTTTCTTCTACAATAATTATTTCTTCTTTAACTTCAGAAACTTCAGCCACAACTATGTCTTCTGTTTTAGCCGTTTCATCCGTGGTTTCTTCTAGTTCATCACACTCTTCTTTATCAACAAGAGCGACAGTCTTAACTAAGTGGTTATCAACTAGATTGATAATCTTAACTCCTTGAGTAGCACGTTTTGTGATTGAAATTTGATCAATTGGAGTTCTAATTATTATTCCCTTATCTGATACAACTAAGAGATCTTCATCGCCATTAACTGAAATTAGTTTAGCTAAAGGACCATTCTTTTCCGTAACATTTAGAGTTTTAACGCCCTTACCACCGCGTGTTTGCAAACGATATTCATCAACTTCAGTTCTTTTACCATAGCCGTTTTGAGTTATAGCAAGGATTTGTGTTTGTTCATCGGTTACTGGAGATACTCCTACGACGAATTCTCCATCATTTAAGTTAATTCCTCTAACACCTGCAGCGGTTCTTCCCATGTCGCGAACATCATCTTCACGGAAACGGATAGCTTTACCGTTAGAAGCGCCGATTATAATTTCTCTGTCACCATCGGTAAGTTTTACTGAGTGTAAATAATCACCATCTCTTAAAGTAATAGCTTTAATACCATTAACTCGAATATTCTGGAAATTCTTTAAACTTGTCCGTTTTACAACACCATTTTTGGTTGTGAAGAATAAATATCCAGATTCAAAGTCTTTGATGGTAGTTACTGCAGCTAATTCTTCTCCCTCATTAAGTTCTAATAAGTTTACGATTGGGAGGCCTTTTGAATTTCTACCAAAGTTTGGAATTCTGTAACCTTTCATCTTGTAAACTCTTCCTAAATTAGTGAAGAAGAGCACATAATCGTGAGTTTTAGTAAATACGATAGAATCAATAACATCATCCTCGTTAAGATTCATTCCTGTTTTTCCTCTACCACCTCGGTTTTGAGCCCGATAAACATCAATGTTCATTCTCTTAACATATCCGTTGGTAGTGATGGCGATAATCACGTCTTCATTAGGAATTAAATCTTCGTCTTCGATGTCAAAATCTCCGAATAAATCAATTTCTGTTCTTCGTTCATCACCGTATTTTTCTTTCATTTCTAAAGCTTCATCAATTAGTATTTGATCTTGTTTTGTTCTATCTATTAAGGTTTCTTCTAAGTCAGATATACTTTCATTTAATTGAGAAACTTCTTGTTCAATCTTTTCGCGTTCTAATCCAGATAATCTTCTAAGTTGCATTTGTAGAATCGCTTTTGTCTGTAGTTCTGAAAGATTGAAAGCATCCATTAATTTACTTTCGGTATCATCATAAGACTCACGAATTATTTTGATTACTTCATCAATATTATCAAGGGCAATAATGAAACCTTCTAGTAGATGTAGTCTTTGTTTTGCTTTGTCTAAATCGAAGTTAGTTTTTCTAATCAAGACTTCGATTTGGTGATCATAGTAATGTCTAATCATATCGATAAGGCCTAAAACAACAGGCTTATCGTTAACTAACGCTAACATGTTTGCGCCGAAAGTAGTTTGTAGTTGAGAATTCTTTAGTAAGTTGTTAAGGACAACTTCGGCATTGGCATCACGTCTTAATTCGATAACGATTTTCATACCTTTACGACTTGATTCATCACGTAAATCAGTAATCCCTTCAACTCTTCCTTCTTTAGCAAGATCAGCTATTCTTTCGATTAAAGTCGTCTTATTAACTTGATAAGGTATCTCCTTAACAATAATTTGTTTTTTACCATTAGCTAGTTCGATAATTTCTGTTTTTGCTTTCATTCTAATGGATCCCTTACCAGTAGAATAAGCTGATAATACACCAGATTGTCCAAGGATAATTCCGCCTGTAGGAAAATCTGGACCCTTTATAAACTCCATAATCTCATCTAACTCAATTTGCTTGTTATTAATGTAAGCAATATATCCATCCAAAACCTCATTTAAATTATGTGGTGGGATGTTTGTTGCCATGGCTACGGCAATACCACTTGACCCGTTGATTAAGAGATTTGGTATTCTCGTTGGTAATACTTTTGGTTCAGTTTCAGAACCATCGTAATTATCCATAAAATCAACAGTATCTTTTTTTAAGTCTCGTAAAATTTCTTGAGTAATTTTTTCCATCTTAGCTTCAGTATATCGCATAGCTGCTGGTGGATCTCCATCGATAGAACCAAAGTTACCATGTCCGTTTACTAAAGGATATCTTGTGCTAAAATCTTGGGCAAGTCTTACTAAAGCATCATAAATAGAACTATCTCCATGAGGATGATACTTACCCATAACGTCCCCAACAATTCTTGCACTCTTTTTAAAAGCTTTATCTGGATATACACCTAATTCATCCATTCCGTAAAGAATTCTTCTATGAACTGGTTTTAAACCATCCCTTACATCGGGAATAGCACGAGCGACAATGACACTCATAGCATAGGAAAGGAATGAGTTTTTCATTTCGTTGGAAAGATTTATTTCTAATACTTTGTCTCTGATATTTTCTGGCATTTGATCGTTAGTTGTTTTAATTTCTTCCATTTTCATTCTCCCTTCCTAAATATCCAAATTCTTAACATATTCAGCGTTTTCATTAATGAAAGTTTTACGACTTTCAGTATCGTCACCCATTAACATGGTAAAAATTAAATCTGCTTCAATAGCATCATCAACAGTTACTTGTAAAAGGGTTCTAGTTTCTGGATCCATTGTTGTTTCCCATAACTGTTCGGGATTCATTTCACCAAGACCTTTATATCTTTGAATTGATGGTTTTCCATTGAGTTCACTTAATATCTTATCCAAATCTTTTTCTTGATAAGCGTATTGAATGCTTTTACCACTTTGAACCTTAAATAGTGGGGGTTGAGCGATATAGACATTACCACTTTCAATAAGCGGTTTTAGATATCTAAACAAGAACGTAAGTAATAAGGTTCTAATATGTGCACCATCAACATCGGCATCGGTCATAATAATAATTTTCTTATATCGCAAACTTGCAAGATTAAACTCATCACCTATACCAGTTCCAAAAGCCTGAATCATTGATAAAATTTCTTTGTTCTGCAATGCTCGATCTAAACGTGCTTTTTCAACATTTAATACTTTTCCTCTTAAAGGAAGTATTGCTTGGAATTCTGAATCTCTGCCTTGTTTAGCTGAACCACCGGCAGAGTCCCCTTCCACGATATATATTTCCGCTTTTTCAGCGTCTTTACTTCGACAATCAGCTAGTTTCGAAGCGAATCCTAATGAATCTAAAGGTGATTTTCTTCTAGTAGCTTCTCTAGCTTTTTTAGCTGCTATTCTAGCCCTTTGAGCCATTAAAGCTTTTTCTATTACCATTCTAGCAGCAGAAGGATTCTCCATTAGATATCTTTCTAATCCTTCGCTCATGATTTGGCCTACAGCTCTTCTAGCATCACTTGATCCTAGTTTTGATTTTGTTTGACCTTCAAACTGAGGATCTGGATGCTTAATTGAGATTATAGCTACCAAACCTTCTCTGGTATCTTCACCCGCTAATGATTCGTCCTTTTTAAAGATATTAGCACTTTTACCATAGTTGTTGAGAATTCTAGTTAATGTAGTTTTAAAACCTTCTTCATGAGTTCCACCCTCGGGATTGGTAATATTATTTGTGAAAGGATAGATGTTTGAAGCATAACCATCATTATATTGCATTGCGATTTCAACAATAATATTTTCTAATTCGCCTTCGAAATACGCTACTGTATCATGAATAGGTTTTTTATCCTGATTTAAGAATGCAACATATTCACTAACACCACCTTGATAGCAGTAGTCCTTGTGAACTATTTTTAACTCATCACGTAAATCTGATATAACAAATGAGATGCCTTTATTTAAAAAAGCTAGTTGTTGAATTCGATTACGAAGTGTTTCAAATTCAAAAACCTGAGACTCTTCAAAAATAATTGGATCAGGTAAAAATGTAACAATAGTTCCGCTAATATCTGAGTCACCTAAACAGACTAATTCTTTCTTTAAGAACCCGTGATCAAATTCAATCAAGTATTTTTTGCTATCCTTATGAATTTCCACTGTCATCCATGAACTTAAAGCATTAACTACAGAAGCTCCAACGCCATGAAGACCACCGGATACTTTGTAAGAATTATGGTCAAATTTTCCACCAGCATGCAAAGTAGTATAAACCGTTTCAACAGAAGGACGTCCAGTCTTCGGATGTAAATCTACGGGAATACCCCGACCATTGTCAGTAACCTTGATGATATTTCCGGGTAGGATTTCTACTTGAATTCGATCACAAAAACCCGCTAACGCTTCATCAACAGCGTTATCGACAATTTCCCAGACTAAGTGGTGTAAGCCTCTTGGGCCAGTAGTACCAATGTACATCCCCGGTCGCTTTTTAACAGCTTCTAAACCCTCTAAAATCTGTATATTACTAGAGTCATATTTATTATCCATTATATCTGTCCTCCTTGATAGTATGATTTTTTACTTTAAAAATTTTTGAATTATTCAAAAAACTTGAATTTATTTCCTTTATATTTGTCGTGGTAATTATTGATTGCATGTCAGTTGAGTTTAAATATTTTACCAACTGATTTTGCCTTAGATAATCTAATTCCGAAAACACATCATCCAATAATATTACAGGTTTAATACTATTTTGGGTAATTAAGATGCTTGATATTGAAAGTATAATCGCCAGAATAATAACCCTTTGCTCACCCTGAGAAGCAAAATCTTTTGCTAGTTCATTATCAATAAAAAAATCATAATCATCACGATGGGGTCCAACTGTAGTAGATCGAAACATTAAATCTTTACTATATCGATCTTTAAGTTCAGCAAGGATATCTTTTTCAATGACAGGATTGTATTTAAAAAATACTTGCTTATCATTAGCAGAAAGATAGTGATGCATCTGAGTTAGTTCTTGATTTATAGCATCAACAAATTTTTTTCTTAACCCAATTATAATTTCTGCACTTTTAGCTAATTGTTCTGTATAGATATCTAAGAGCGTAAAATCTTTACTCTTTTTTTCAGATATTTGTTTTAAAGTCTCATTACGGTTTTTTAAGACTGCTTTGTAATTAGTTAGTTCAATAAGATAATTTCTATCGATTTGTCCAATAATCATATCAATAAAAAAACGGCGATTTTTGGGCGGACCTTTAATTAAATCCATATCTTCTGGTAGAAAAGCTAGTATTTTTACTTTACCCAAGTAATCACTTAGTTTATCGACTTCAGAATTATTTACAATAATCTTTTTACCTGATTTTGAATTTATGATTTTTACATTAAACTTTTTATCTGCGGTTATATTAGCGTTGATTCGATTAAACTCATTGTCAACCCTGATAGTAGCTGAATCATTATTTTTATAAGATTTAGCCAAAGCCAAGAAGTAGATTGCTTCTAAAAGATTCGTCTTCCCACTTCCGTTGTTGCCAATAAAAAAATTAGTATTCTTTCCTAAAGTAACCTCGCTTTTTTTATAGCCACGATAATTAAATAGACTTATATCGTTAATAATCATTTTTTGACTATCCGATAACGGTTTTCATTTATGGTGATAATATCATCAATAAATAATTTCTTCCCGCGACGATTTTCTATTTCTCCATTTACGAGGATAATATTTTCCGACAAAAAGAACTTTACCTCTCCGCCAGAACCGACTAAACTCAAGAACTTAATCAATTGTCCGAGAGTAATAAATTCAGTTTTAATTTTTACATTTTCCATAGTCTCACCATTATTATATTTATATTATATATTATATAATATAATGGCGTTTTTTTCAATCTATTTAATGGTTTTAAAGCATTTAAAAAAGTGCCCTTAGGCACTTTAGTAATTTGAAATTTTTTCGAGGAAATCTACCATGGTGTAAAGCCAATGTTTTTGTAAATTTATTGTATCGAGAATTATTTGAAATTGATTTTTTTCTATCGCAAAACGGAAATCTTTACTAACATCGAGACTACTTTTAAAAATGTTAGCAGCAGCGAAACTTGAAGTCATGTTTTCTGAAAGGGTTAAGGCTACTTTGGTTTTAGTCTCCTTGATTTTTTCAATCTCAAGTAATCTTGAGTAATGTTCAAATAACTTTTCATAAATATAAATTTCTAATTCTACATTATAATCACCAAAACGATCAGTAATTTCTGTTAATAATAACTTTACATCAGAAAGCGATTTTACCGAATTAATTTTTTTGTGCATTTCGATTTTGATAAAATCATCGGATATATAATCTTTGTCAATGAATTTTGAAACATTTGCTTTGATGTTTTTGGTTTTAGTGGGGGCTTCCTTTATGCCTTTAGCTTTAGTTACTTCTTCTTGAAGTATCTGCATATAGGTGTCAATACCCACTGAATCAATAAATCCACTTTGTTCTTCACCTAATACGTCACCGGCACCGCGAATAGATAAATCTCTTAAAGCGATTTTAAAGCCGCTACCTAATTCGGTAAAGTCTTTAATCACCTGTAGTCTTTTATAGGCTTCATCAGTTAATTTTTTTGCTTTTTGATACATCAAGTAGGCATAAGCAATTCGATTAGATCTACCCACTCTACCTCTAATTTGATATAGCTGTGATAAACCTAACCGATCTGCATCATGAATGATGAGTGTGTTTGCATTGGGAATATCTATACCGGTTTCGATGATTGTCGTTGAGATTAAAACATCAACTTCTTTTTCAATAAAATTGTCGATAACTTTTTCTAAATCATGTTTTCTCAATTGTCCATGAGCGATATCGATTCTAGCTTCAGGAACTAAACTTTTGATTTTATCAGCGATAAAATCAATATTATCTACACGATTATATAAGTAAAAGACCTGCCCTTTTCGCGCTAATTCTCTTTCTATCGCATCTCGAAGAATTATTTCATTTCTCTCTAAAACATAGGTTTGTATTGGATAACGGTTTTCTGGAGCGGTTTCTAATATCGATAAATTCTTAACTCCCATTATTGCCATATTTAAAGTTCTTGGAATCGGAGTTGCTGATAAAGACAACACATCAATATTGACTTTGTATTCTTTTATTCTTTCCTTGTGCATAACGCCAAATCTTTGTTCCTCATCGACAATCAACAGCCCTAAATCTTTAAAAATTATATCTTTGCTTAAAATTCTATGAGTTCCAATTATAATATCAACTTTTCCGTTTTTTAAATCAGATATAGTTTCTTTTTGTTTTTTAGGCGTAATAAAACGGTTTAACAAAGCAACATTGATACCATAATCTTGCATCCTATTTTTAAAAGTCTCATAATGTTGTTTTGAAAGAACGGTAGTAGGCGCTAGATATGCTACTTGTTTTTCGTTTAAAACCGCTTTAAAAGCTGCTCTTAATGCGATTTCTGTTTTTCCGAATCCAACATCACCACAAATCAATCTGTCCATTGGTGTCGTTTTTTTCATATCGTGATAGACTTCTTCAATAGCTTTGAGTTGGTCTTTGGTTTCAATATATTCAAAATCACCAGCGAAATCAGCTTCCATTTTAGGGAAGTCTTGAAAAGCAAATCCATTAGCTTTTTCTCTAGAAGCATAGAGATTAATCAATTTATCCGCAATTTCTTGAACTTGTTTACGGACTCTTTCTTTAGCTTTTGACCAATCTTTTCCTCCTAATTTTGATAGTTTTGGTTTGTAACCTTCACTACCGGAGTACTTATGGATTTGATCGATGGCATCTAAAGTAACATAGAGTTTATCTCCGTTTTTGTACTCGATATGGACGTAGTCATTTTGAGTATTGCCAAACTGCATGGTTTTAATTTCTAAAAACTTACCAATTCCATAGTCATAGTGAACGACATAATCGCCTGGAGATAAATCATTGATACTTGATAATCTTTGCGAACGTCGGTAAACGGAAATATATTCACCACGTTTTCTAGATATATGTTTCTTAGTTAAAGCTTGTTCGGTATAAAGCTTGATTGAAAAAGTTCTAGAGATAAAATCAAATACTGAGTTAGAACTAATTAAATAAACCTTACTGTTTACGGCATTATTTAATGAATCTATAGAGTACGGTATGTCAAAATTGTCAAGTTGTTTTCTAAAATCATCTAAGGTTTTTTTATTCTCAAAAGCGATAATATTTATAGATTTATTTAAATCGTTTTTTAACTCTCTAAACAACAAAGTATAGTTATCGTTATAATTAATTACTTCTTCACTGAAGATGGAATAAACATTTTTGAATTTATTCTTATATGCAAAATCTAAATAATCGACTTTTATACTTGGTTTATTAAGCAAATCATTATAGTCATATAGTAAATTAAAATCTAGTTTGGGATAATCATCACTATCCAAATACCATTCTTTAATTTCTTCGATGAGAATTTCGTTCTGTTCGTTAATTCGTTGGTAATCGAGAAAAAACAGCTTTGCATTACTAGCTAAATCAAATACAGTGTAATATTTATCTGTTAAAAAAGGAATGTATCGATTTAATCGATCTAACTCATCTCTGTTTTTTAATTTAGAAATATCAGTTTCAATTTTTTCTAGAGCGCTTTTACTCAATGTTAATGTTTTGGCTCTTTGATAAACATTGTCTACTAACGTTTCTAATTCTTCTTCATTATAAAAAAAGTCAATTATAGGAATAATCTGAAATCTCTCTACGGAATTTATCGACATTTGAGTATCGATATCGAACACTTTAATCTTTTCTAGTTCATCCCCAAAAAAATCTAAACGATATGGATTTTTTGAGTTGGCTGGGAAGATATCAACGATACCACCACGAATTGAGAAGTCACCAATTTTCTCTACGGTATATTCAAACTTATAACCATATTCAATAAGTGTTTCTTTTAACTTATTAATATCATAGTTTTCCCCACTAATGATTTCTGTTATTGATTCTTTCCATTTCTCTTTAGAAAGCATCGGCTTCAACATTCCATAGAGGTTTATTATAATAAGTCTTTTCTTATTGTTTAGGATATTGTTTATTGTATTGATTCTTTCAAGTCGAAACTCAATTGAACTTACTAATAACTCATTTGTTAAGAATTCATCTTGGGGATAAAAACTGATTTCATCTCTTTTTAAAACCGAACTTAATTTATCATAGAGGAGTTGAGCTTTATAAAGATTTGGAGTGATAAGAAAAATTGTATTGTTATGGCTATAGAACAAATCCAAAAGCACTAATAGAGCATTCTCTTCATTGGTATTATTAATATAAACTTCTTCACTTTTTTTATAATGTGAATTAATTGTTTTTAGGGTTGGATCATCTTTAATTAAATCTAAAATTTTTCGCATATACAAATCTCCTTAAACGTGCTTATAGCGAGTTGTTAACTCGCTGGGGGGTTGAATATTTATTTTTTACTTTGGATTTTGTGAGCAATTTTCATTACTAAATGGTTAGGCGTTACTTTTAATAATAATTTTAGCAGCTTCATTTTGAAACTTGGAATTACTAGTCCTTTTCTTTTTTTAAGACCAATCATTATTGATTTTACACAATCACTAACATCGATTCCCTTCATTTTTGGCGAAGCATTAGCGTTTTGATTGAAATTAGTTTTAACGGGACCTGGGCAAACTGTCATAATGTTGATTGGAATTTTTTGTTTTTTTAGCTCATATCTAAGTGCTTGAGAGTAGGAGTACACATATGCTTTGGTAGCTGCGTAACTTGATAACAATGGTGTGGGCAAGAAAGCGGCCATTGAGCTAACATTGATTATTTGACCTTTTTCCATTTGTTTTATTGCTGCTTTTGTCAAATAGTGCAAACTCTTGATGTTAAGATCTATCATATTTAACTCTTTATCAACATCCACAATGTTTGAATAACCGTAGATTCCGAAACCAGCGTTATTAAAGAAAAGATCAATGTTAAGATTTTTTACATCATCGATTAGAAGTTTACAATTGTCTAGAATGCTTAAGTCATATACTTTAACTTGGACATCAATGTTGTATTCTATTAAGTTTTTCTTTATTTCTTTAAGACGATTTTCACTTCTTGAAACCAAGATTAAATCATAATTTTTTTTGGCTAATTGGAAAGCAAGTTCCTTACCAATACCAGAAGATGCTCCAGTAATAATAGCTAACATTTAATCACCCTCACTAACTCTCAAATAAAATTATATCATATTATTATTTTTATTCACATATCTAAGGTACAAAAACCCTTTAAAATTCCTCTCGATAATTGTTGACAACGCTTACATAATTAAGTATAATTACTGTGTAATTGAATAGTCACAGAGGAGCAAAGTATTGGTATCAATCTTATAATATTTTATTTGGGCGGATAAAAGATTGAGAAGGAATATTTTGCCGAAAGATTGGACTAGCCTATAAGTCTAATTCTTGGTATTTAAGCGCACAGTTTAAATATTGCCATTATCATTAAAATGGAGAGCTGTTATATTTTTAAAATATAATGGCTTTTTTTATTATTGAAAGGATGAAAATATGAAAAGTTTAAGCATTAAAGAAATCAGAGTTGGGGATAGCGCAATGACAAGTAAGCAATTCTTAGAACAAGATGTTTTGGAATTTGCTAAGATTTCAACGGATCATAACCCTGCACATGTAGATAAAGAATATGCAGAAAAAACTTTTTTTAAAAAACAAATAGTACATGGTATGTTGGTCGGATCGTTGTTTAGTTCAATCTTTGGAGTGCAGTTACCAGGTCTTGGTAGTATCTACACTAAACAATCTTTAAAGTTCACCAAACCCGTTTATTTTGGCGATATAATTACTGCACAAGTAACAGTTAAAGAAATGAATGAAGAAAGAAATCGCGTTGTTTTTGACTGTGTAGCAAAAAATCAAAATGACGATATAGTAATAATTGGCGAAGCGGAAATCATGCCGCCAAGGAAGGAGAAATAATGAAGGGATTTATCAATGAAAAAGAGTTCAGTGCTTTTCTTAAAGACGGATTAACAATTTCTGTTGGTGGTTTTCTTACTAATGGTACTCCAGAGAAACTAATCTCAATAATTGAAAAGTCAAATGTAAAAGACATAACGATTATTTGCACTGACGGTGGTTATGAGGATAAAGGAGTCGGGAGATTAATCGTCAATAATCAAGTTAAAAGACTGATAGCATCACATATTGGAACTAATCCTTATGTGGGAAAACTCATGTCAGAAAACCAGCTAGAAGTGGAACTAGTTCCTCAAGGCACTTTAGTTGAAAGAATTAGAGCTTATGGAGCTGGTTTAGGTGGGATTTTAACACCTACTGGTGTAGACACTATTGTTGAAGAGGGAAAACAAGTTGTAGAAGTTAATAAAGTTAAGTATTTACTAGAGTTACCTTTAGGAGCTGATTTAGCTTTGATTGGTGGTGCGGTCGCTGATAAGTATGGAAATTTACAATATCTTCAAACAATGAGAAACTTTAATCCGACAATGGCTACGGCCGCTGACTTAGTTGTTGTAGAACCAATAAATATCGTTGATGAAATGAATCCAGAACATATTATTACTCCTTATCCTTTTGTGGATTATATATTGGTAGGTGAAGAAGATGAATGAAAAAGAAATAATTGCCGCTAGAATCGCCTTAGAATTAGAAGACGGTGATTTAGTTAATTTAGGAATTGGAATACCTACCTTGGTTGCTAATTATGTTCCAGAGGAAAAAAGAGTTACTTTTCAGGCTGAGAATGGAATTATCGGGCTTGGTCCTCTAACAGAAGAAGATACCTATATAGTTAATGCCGGAGGAATGAAAGCAAGTATATTACCGGGTGGAGCTTTTATCGATTCGATAACTTCATTCACTTTCATACGCGGAGGACACATAGATATTACTGTTTTAGGTGCTTTAGAAGTAGATCAAGAAGGTTCAATTGCTTCTTGGATTATTCCGGGAAAGAAAGTGCCAGGAATGGGAGGAGCAATGGATTTAGTAACTGGAGCTAAAAGAGTTATTATTGCTTTGACTCATACTAACAAGGGAAAACCAAAGATATTGAAAAAATGCAGACTTCCACTTACCGCTGCTCATCAAGCAGATTTAATTGTAAGTGAAATGGCAGTAATGAAAGTGGAAAAAGATGGATTACATCTTCTAGAGGTACATCCAGATTATACAGTTCAAGATGTTATTAATTCTACAGAAGCAGATTTAATCATCGGTGATGTTAAAAGAATGAGAGGAGTTTAATATGAAAACAACTTTTAAAATTAGAATGTCAAATCAAGATGCACATTATGGTGGTAACTTAGTTGATGGCGCTCGTGTTTTAGCGCTCTTTGGTGATGCTGCTACTGAATTGTTGATTCGTTTAGACGGTGATGAGGGCTTGTTTAGAGCTTATGAGTCAGTTGATTTTTTAGCACCAATTTTTGCGGGAGATTTCTTAGAAGTAGAAGCAGAAATAATTGAAGCTGGAAATACATCCAGAAAAATAGCTTTTAACTGTTATAAGATTATTCAAGCAAGACCTGATATTTCAGCAAGTGCTTGTGATGTTTTAGAAGAAAAGATTCTAACTACTAAAGCGATTGGTACTTGTATAGTACCCAAGGATTTGCAAAGATATGATGGATAAGTTAATTATTACTTGTGCGATAAGTGGAGCTGAAGTAACTAAACAACATAATCCAGCAGTACCATATACTGTTGATGAAATGGTTGAAGCCGCAGAAAGTGCTTATAAAGCTGGTGCCTCAATCATTCATTTGCATGCTCGAAACGATGATGGGACACCAACTCAAGATAAAGAACGATACTTAGAAATTTATCAAGCCATTAAGAAAAGATGTCCCGAACTCATTATTCAGGTTTCTACGGGCGGGGCTGTAGGCATGTCAAGAGAAGAACGTTCTCAAGTTTTAGATATATTACCAGAAATGGCAACTTTAGATTGTGGTACACTAAATTTTGGTGGTGATGATATTTTCGTTAACACGGAAAACGACATCATTTATTTCGCAAATAAAATGAATGATTTAGGTGTACGTTATGAAATGGAATGTTTTGAAAAAGGACATATTGATTTAACTTTAAGATTAATAAAAAAAGGCTACATTAAAAATCATCTACACTATAGTTTTGTTTTAGGTGTAATAGGTGGTATGCAGGGTGAAGAAAGAGATTTTATATTTCTTAAAGATAGCATTCCTGAAGGTTCTACTTACAGTGTAGCTGGTATTGGAAAGTATGAGTTTAGTCTAGCTGAACTAGCTATTAAACATGGTGGTCATGTTAGGGTTGGTTTAGAAGATAATATCTATCTTGAGAAAGGTATACTAGCAAAATCGAATGCTGAGCTAGTAGAAAAAGTAGTTAAAATGGCCAAAAGAGAAGGTCGAGAGATAGCTACACCTCAAGAAACAAGAATGATTTTAAAAATGGGAGGATATAATGAATAAATTATGCAAGTACGGTACTCACAGAGTTATTTCTCCTAAAGGTACCTTGCCGCAATCGGCGGATAAAATAGATAATAATATGATTTGCTATGCAAATGAGATATTAGTAGATGTTGATATTTTGAATATTGATTCAGCTTCATTTACACAAATAAAAAAGGCTTGTGATTCTGACATTTCTAAAATGAAGATTATGATTATGGATATTGTTTCGCAAAAAGGTAAAATGCAGAATCCTATTACTGGTAGTGGTGGAATGTTTATTGGTAGGGTTAGAGAAATCGGTAAAGATTTAAATCTATCGGTAAAAACCGGTGATCAAATCGCTTCTTTGGTTTCCTTATCCTTGACTCCATTAAAAATAGATGAAATTATTGATGTTGATCTTGATAAGGATAAAGTAAAAATTATTGGTCAAGCAATATTATTTGAAACGGGAATATTCGCTAAAATTCCTGATGACTTACCAGCAAATGTTGTCCTTTCAGCTCTAGATGTTGCTGGGGCTGCGGCTCAAGTAGCTAAATTAGTAAAAAAAGATGATACAGTACTGATATTAGGTGCTGGCGGTAAGTCAGGAATTTTATGTACATATCAAGCTAGAAAGAGTGCTGGTAAGAATGGTAAGATAATTGGGTTAACTAATTTATCCTCACAAAAGCAAGATTTAGAAAAACTAGGTATCTGTGATCATATAATTGTCGGTGACGCAACAAAGCCTGTAGAAGTTTATGAAGAGGTAAAACGAGTAGCTCCTGATTTAGCTGATGTAACAATAAATGTCGTTAATGTTGCTAATACAGAAATGTCTAGTATTTTACCAACAAAAAGTTCTGGAACTATTTATTTCTTCTCTATGGCAACTTCATTTACAAAAGCGGCTTTAGGAGCTGAAGGAATTGCTCAAGAGGCAGTGATGATTATCGGTAATGGTTACACGAAAGATCATGCGGATTTTACACTAAATTTATTAAGAGAATCTGATGAACTATACGAATTATTTACAGAAAGGTACGGTGATAAGTGATGAAAAATATTTTAAATGATGCTTATTTAGACCGAAAACAAAAGTATTTTCCCAATGTTAAAAATGAAGAATGGAAAGACTGGCATTGGCAAGTTAGAAATAGAATAAAGTCTGTTGAAGAGTTAGAAAAATATGTTGAGCTCTCAGATAAAGAGAAATCTGATATCAAAAATGTGTTATCAAAATTTAGAATGGCAATAACCCCTTATTATCTTTGCCTAATTAATCCGGACAATCCAAATTGTCCAATTAAGAAGCAAGCTATTCCTTCAATATATGAGATGCACATTGGAGAAAACGATATGTTGGACCCTTTAGCTGAAGATACAGATTCTCCAGTTCCTGGATTAACTCATAGATATCCTGATCGTGTTTTATTCTTAATTACCGATATGTGTTCAATGTATTGCAGACATTGTACTAGAAGAAGATTTGCTGGACAGCATGATTCAAGAATGCCTAAAGATAGAATTGATCAAGCTATAGAATATATAAGTAAAAATCCAGAAATTCGTGATGTATTACTATCCGGTGGAGATGCTTTATTAGTAGCTGATGAAGTATTAGAGGATATTATTAAAAGACTTAGAGAAATTGAACATGTAGAAATAATTCGTCTTGGTACTAGAACACCGGTTGTTCTTCCGCAAAGAATTACCCAAGATTTTGTAAACATGTTAAAAAAATATCATCCTATCTGGTTGAACACACATTTTAATCATTATGATGAAATTACCAGCGAATCTAAACATGCAATTGATTTATTGGCAGATGCAGGTGTTCCTTTAGGTAATCAATCGGTATTGCTTAGAGGTATTAATGATTCAGTTGAAGTAATGAAAACATTAGTTCAAAGACTTGCATATATTAGAGTTAGACCCTATTACATATACCAATGTGATTTATCTTTAGGAATTGAACATTTTAGAACCCCAGTTTCTAAGGGAATCGAAATTGTTGAAGGTTTAAGAGGGCATACATCAGGTTATTGTGTACCTACTTTTGTTGTTGACGCTCCTGGTGGAGGCGGTAAAATTCCTGTTATGCCAAATTATGTTATATCTCAAGCCCCTGGTAAAATTGTATTGAGAAATTATGAAGGAGTTATTTCAACATATTCTGAACCTACTAATTATGAAAATAATGATCATTTTGAAAATGCTGATGGTGTAAGTGCGTTATTGGCAGGAAAAAGGATTTCATTAGAACCAAAAGATTTAGAAAGAAGGAAAAGAACATTAAAGAAATAATGGATACCCTTGATAAATTCAAGGTAATAAGTATAGTAGGTAATACAAAAAACGCAGGGAAAACTACCGTCTTAAATTATTATCTTGAGAAGTTCGACAAACCAATTGGCTTGAGCTCTATCGGTTTAGATGGAGAAGAAATTGATCAAGTTAATTTTTTAGAGAAACCAAGAATTTTTGTTGATAAGGGATACTTTATTGCAACAGCAAGTGAAACTTTAAAATACTTCACCTGTAAATATCAAATTGCTAGAACTACTGGCATCTTTACCTCTATAGGTGAAGTAATAATTGTAGAAGTTACTTCACCTGGGAAGGCTTTAATAGCTGGACCAGCAAAAGTAATTGAGATGGCTAAAATAATAGAGTTATTAAACAATGAGCCCGTAGAAAAAATCATCATTGATGGGGCTTTTTCAAGACAGATATTTTCAAGGTTGAGTCAAGCTACAATTCTAGTAATTGGTGCTAACTATTCTAACGATATGAATGCTGTCGTTAATAATGCCAGGTTAAATATTAAGCAGTTGAATTTAAATGTTATCACTGACGATCGATTAGTAGGACAAAACAATATTTGTTTAATTGACGAAATGAATCAATTAGAGAGATTAGATTATTCTACAGTAATCGGTAATGTAGATGCTTTTTTTAAATTAGATTTTTCTAGGGTTAAGTATGTATACTTTCCTAGGTCAATAACTAATCAATTTGTAGAGAGACTAATCAAAGAAAGACATAATGTTTCTTTTGATATTATCTTAGATTCACCAACTTATCTCCAATTAAGTGATAAAAATTTAGAGAATCTCTTTAAATTGAAATTAAAAATATTTGTTACAAACCCGATCAATTTAGCAGCTGTATTTTATAACCCCTTTTCACCAAGAGGGTATGAATTTTCTAATATTGAATTTAAGGAATGTTTAGAAAAAGCTCTAAAACAAAAGGTTTATAATGTTTTAAAGGATGGATAAAATGAATAAACTAAATTTAGATAAAAGACAAATTGAATCTTGTAGAAGTTATGCAAATGTAATAGCTGAAAACGTACAAAATTTCATAAACAGACATTCTACCGTTAGTGTTGAAAGAACAGTATTAAGATTATTAGGTGTTGATGGAGTTGATGAATTTTCAATACCACTACCTAATAAGATGGTTGATGATGTTGTTAATAACGGTGATATCACTTTGGGTATCAGCGTTTATATTGCCTCAGCTTTAAAAGCAACCAACATGTCTTTGGATAAGTTTGTCGATCTGTATAAGAATAATAATATATCACTAACAGATTATAAACTCTTGAATAGTGATCAAGTAAAAACTGTACTAAAACCGTACTATGAAAATGGTTTAGAGAAAATCAAGGCAAATAAAAAGATTAGAGAAGAGTACTTGAAGAAATATCCAAGAGACAAAACGGATATCTATGTTATTGTCGCTACAGGAAACATTGATGAAGATGTAGTACAAGCAGTAGCTGCAGCTAAAGCTGGAGCTGATATTATTGCAGTAATTAGATCTACAGGACAATCTTTATTGGATTATGTTCCTTACGGAAAGACTACTGAAGGTTTTGGCGGTACTTTTGCAACTCAAGAAAACTTTAAAATTATGAGAGCTGCTTTAGATGAAGTAAGCAAAGAAGAACAAAGATATATTTATTTAGTTAATTACGCTTCAGGACTGTGCATGCCCGAAATAGCATGCTTAGGAGCTCTAGAGCGTCTAGATGTTCTTTTAAATGATAGTATTTATGGAATTATTTTTAGAGATATTAATATGCAGAGAACTTTTATTGATCAGTATTTTTCTCGTTTAATTAATGCTTACTCCGGAATAATAATTAATACTGGAGAAGATAACTATTTGACAACCGCTGATGCTGTTGAAGAAGCTCATACAGTTACTGCTTCTCAGTTTATCAATGAAGCTTTTGCTAAAAAAGCTCATTTAGAGAATAAACTTATGGGTTTAGGCCATGCATTTGAAATTAATCCTGAGGTCGAAAACAGTTTTTTGTTTGAGTTAGCTCAAGCGCAACTAGCTAGAGAAATATTTCCTGATGCGCCACTTAAATACATGCCACCAACTAAACACATCACTGGAAATATTTTTAGAGCTTACCAACAGAATGCAATGTTTAATATGGTAACGACTATGACCAATCAATCAATCCACTTATTGGGAATGATGACTGAAGCAATTCATACACCATATTTGTCAGATCGGTATTTGGCGATTAAAAACGCAAAGATGATTCAAAAAACTATGAAGGATTTCGGTGATGAAATTTCTTATAAACAGAATGGTTTAATTCAAAAACGTGCTCATGAAGTTTTGGATTCTGCTGAAAAACTGCTAAAACAGATAGCTGAAGATGGTATGTTTGAAAGTTTAGCTTCTGGTGTGTTTGCTCAAACAAAAAGAAAAGCAGATGGTGGAAAAGGTTTGAGTGGTGTGTTTGAAAAACATAAAAACTATCTTAATGTTGTTTTAGAAAAAATGGAGGAATCGTTCAATGAGAATTAAACCTTATGGAGATACCTTAAACGATGGTAAAGTACAATTAAGTTTTACGTTACCGGTTTCTAATACTGCTAAAGGAATAGCAGCCGCTAAACTTATTGCTAAAGAGATGGGTCTCATCGATCCAAATGTTGTTCACGCTGAAAGTCTAAGTGAAGATTTTAGTTTTTATATTGTTTATGGAAGTGTAAATAAGAGCATTGAGTTTGATGATATTTTTGTGGAAGAGATTACACAAAAAGCTTTTTCACGAGAAGAAATAGAATCAGTTATAAATTCACAATTTAAACGTAATATTGTATTTGTTGGGGCTTCTACTGGAACGGATGCCCATACAGTTGGTATTGATGCTATAATGAATATGAAAGGTTTTGCCGGTCATTATGGTTTAGAGAGATATGCAGGGATAACAGCTTATAACTTAGGCTCTCAAGTAGCTAATGAAGATTTTGTTAAGGAAGCAATAGAGAAAAAGGCTGATGTTTTATTGGTATCGCAAACAGTAACACAAAAAGATGTGCATTTAAAGAATATGGTTGAACTGGTTGAATTATTGGAAGCTGAAGGATTACGAGAGAAGATTGTCCTTATTGCTGGTGGAGCGAGAATAACTCACGAGCTAGCAAAAGAATTGGGATATGATGCTGGTTTTGGTCCGGGAAGTTTTGCAGAAGATGTAGCAACTTTCGCTATTAATGAACTGATAAAGAGAAAAAAGAGGTGAATTTTTATGGCAATCAATAAATTAGATCAAGTTACTACTAAATATGGAGATTCTGGGTTATCTAAAGATTATGAAAATCGCAGTTATAAAAAAACACATATTTTGTTTGAAACTTTAGGGTCTATGGATGAACTTAGTTCGTTCATTGGTATAAGCTATCATTATTGCAAAATTGAGTATTTAAAAAAGATTCAAATGGATATCCAAAATATTAATTCGTTAATTGCTAGTGAATATAATTCAGATCTTTATAATATTCTTGTTCAAATTGAAGAAAAAGATATTATAGATTTGGAAGAAAAAATCCAAACCTACCTCACTAACAAACCACTTGAAGGACGTTTCTATTTGCCGGGAAGTGAAAAAACAAAGGCGGGAGCTTATATTGATTTTGCTAGAACTTTAGCGAGAAAATCTGAACGAAAAATCAATTTATTTATCGATAGTGAGAAGCGAGAAGATTTGGAATTATCTAAGAAATATTTAAATAGATTAAGTGACTATCTTTTTGTTCTGTCATTCCATGTTTAATTTTAATAAAGTTCTTTGATTTTTTCTTTAAATCTTAATAAGCGTGTGTTATAATGTTATATGTTATAAAAACGCTTACAAAAAAACTCATGGGAGATAATTTTGAAAACAATAGTAATTGGAGTAATAGGTGCTGACGTTCACGCTGTCGGCAATAAAATTATAGAATATACATTAACAAAATCAGGGTATAATGTTGTTAATATTGGCGTATTATCTTCGCAAGAAGATTTTATCAATGCCGCAATTGAAACAAACGCAGATATGATTATGGTTTCATCGCTTTATGGTCATGGAGAAATTGACTGTAGAGGAATGAGAAACAAGTGTATTGAATCGGGAATTGAAAACATCCTTCTTTATGTAGGAGGAAACATTGTTGTTGGTAAACAAGATTTTTCTGAGGTAAAAGAACGATTTATTCAAATGGGATTTAATCGTATTTATCCTCCTGGAACACCGATTGATGAAGCATTAAAGGACATACGTACAGATTTAGGAGAGTAAAATGGCAAATTATTTGCTAGTAGATTTTGGTTCTACTTTCACTAAATTGGTGGCTGTAGATGCAGAAAACGAAGAAATAATCGGTACATCATCGGATTTTACAACAGTTGAATCCGATATTAGTGAAGGTTATCAAAGAGCTTTAGATAAACTCTTTGAAAAAATAGGAAAGAAAGTTAATTTTGAACAAGTTATCGCTTGTTCTTCAGCTGCTGGCGGCCTTAAAATGGCCGCTATTGGTCTAGTTAAAGAGCTTACAGTTGAGGCTGCTAAGCGTGTTTGCTTAGGAGCGGGAGCTAAGGTTGACTTAGTTTTTTCTCATCATGTAAATCAAAGTGAAATTAAACAGATAGTAGATAAGAAGATTGATATAATTCTATTAGCAGGCGGTTCTGATGGTGGGAATTCAGAATCGGTAATTTACAATGCCAAAATTTTGGGTAAAGCGGGAATTAAAATTCCTATAGTTTATGCTGGCAATAAATCCGCACAGGATGAAATTCAAAGAATTTTTGATGAGTATAGTCTCAATGGTTTTATTTGTGAAAATGTTATGCCGAATATTAATGTATTAAATATTTCCAGTGCTAGAGATAAGATTAGAGAAATTTTTTTAAATCAGATTATTGAAGCTAAAGGCATTAAAAAAATTGAAGATGTTATAAATCAAGTTGTTTTACCAACTCCTTCAGCTGTATTAGAGGCAGCTAAACTACTGTCAGATGGATATTTAGATGAAGAAGGATTAGGAGAAATTGTGGTTGTAGATATTGGCGGAGCGACTACTGATATGTACTCGATTTGTGAATCTACAAAAAGAAGTGATGTTATCATTCAAGGTTTGGAAGAACCATTCGCCAAAAGAACTGTAGAAGGGGATTTAGGCATGAGGTATTCTGCACCAGGAATTGTTAAATCACTTTCGGAGCGAGAAATCAATTTCATCAATAAAGAAAAAGGTGTTGACATTGTTTTAGAGGTTAATAAGCGTTATGACAACGTGAAACTTTTACCAGAGAATAATCATGATGAATTTATCGATCAATTTTTAGCGGAAATGTGTGCGTATCGAGCGATGCACAGACATTGTGGAAGAATCAATGAAGTGCTTACGCCGATGGGAAAAGTATTTAACCAAACCGGTAAAGATTTGTCCGATGTTAATTTCGTTATTGGTTGTGGTGGTATAATTATAAACTCGAAGAATCAGTTTAATATATTGAGACAAACAACTAACATTTTAAATAACCACACGGAATTAAGACCTAACAATCCAGAATTTTTGGTTGATCACGATTATATTATGTCAGCTATGGGTTTATTAGCGAAGATCAAACCATTAATAGCCTTAAGAATTATGAAAAAACATATAACTCAAATTAGGGGTAATCAAGATGAAACTAGTAAATAAAAAATTAACTGAAGAGGAATTTCTTGAGCAAAGAAAAGAAGTATTAAAAGCATGGCCTACCGGAGAGGATGAAGCTTTAGACTTAGATAAAGCTGTCGAATTTTTAAGAAAAGTACCTGAAGATAAGAACTTTGCTTTGGTACTTAATAAAGCTAAAGAAAATGGAAACACTTTGATTCAACCACGTGCAGGGGTACCAGTTTTAGACGAGCATATTAAGTTGTTGAATTATTTAGAACAATCAGGAGCTGATTGTTTGCCTTCAACAATCGATAGTTATACAAGACAAAACCGTTATCAAGAAGCGCAAAGAGGTTTAGAAGAATCGGAAGCTTTAAACCGAGCATTATTAAATGGCTTTCCAGCTGTTAATCATGGAGTTAGTGGTTGTAAGAAGGTTTTTGAAAATGTTCATCGACCCTTACAAGCAAGACATGGGACACCGGATGCAAGATTATTATCGGAAATAATCCATGCTTCTGGATGGACTTCAAATGAGGGAGGAGCAATTTCATACAATATTCCTTATGCAAAATCTATCCCTTTGGAAGTTACCATTAAGAACTGGCAATATATTGATAGATTAGTAGGTTATTATGAAGAAAGAGGCATTAAGATTAATCGTGAACCATTTGGCCCTTTAACAGGCACTTTGGTTCCACCTTCAATTTCTAATACCGTAATGATAATTGAAACTTTATTAGCAGCTGAACAGGGTGTTAAGAATATTACAGTCGGTTATGGTATGGGAGGGAATTTAGTTCAAGATGTAGCTGCAGTTCATGCACTTTATGAACAAACCATGGAATATTTAGAAAAATATGGTTATAAAGATATGGAAGTAACCACAGTTTTTCATCAATGGATGGGTGGATTCCCCGCTGATGAGGCAGAAGCTATGGCACTCATCTCTTATAGTTCTTCTGTAGCTGCTTTATCTAAAGCGAATAAACTTATTACAAAGTCTACACATGAATCTGTAGGTATTCCAACAATGGAAGCGAATGGATTAGGAGTTAAAGCTTCTAAATTTATTGTAAATATGTTAAGAGATCAACAATTTTCACA
>Ga0172382_10002851_pt1 | contig 28091 bp, 25 predicted proteins | sample Leawel138RmetaG_FD_122245 | JGI IMG/M metagenome (GOLD analysis project Ga0172382, IMG submission 122245) | Leachate microbial communities from a municipal landfill in Southern Ontario, Canada - Leachate well 138R metaG | ecosystem: Engineered > Solid waste > Landfill > Unclassified | place...
ATCGCCATGGTCGGCTGTCGGCGCAGCGGCCGGCGCGTGCATGTCGACGCGGCGCAGCATCGCCTTGACCCGGGCCTGCAGTTCCGGAATGGAGAAGGGCTTGGTCAGGTAATCATCGGCACCGAGTTCCAGCCCGAGCACCCGGTCGATCTCGGTCGAGCGGGCGGTCAGGATCAGCACCGGTGTGGTGATCCGCTCCATGCGCAGCGCCCGGACGATGTCCAGACCGTCACGCCCCGGCAGCATGATGTCCAGCACGATCAGGTCGTACAGGCCGGTGCGCGCCGCCTCGAAGCCGCTCGGGCCATCGTGGCGACAGTCGATCCGGTGGCCGAGGTCGCGCAGGTGCATCGCGATCAACTCCGCGATATCCCGCTGATCCTCGACGACCAGAATCTTCTTTTCCATCGAACCAGCATAGCAAATGGCCTGCCCGGCTTCGTCGGCAGGTCGCGTCCCGGCTTACGCGTGCGGCGCTGTAACAATCGTTATCAAATCGTGATCTTCCCGAGATCGACGGGTAAGCCGCGCCCCGCAGACTGGCGTCAACTGAAGAACGGAGATCGATGCCCATGTCTGCTGCGGTTCTTTCACCGAATGCGATCGAACTGGTCGAGCATCGCGGTGCGATGCTGCGCTTTGCCCGCCGCAAGATCCGTGACGAGAGCCTGGCCGAAGATGCCGTCCAGGACGCGTTGGCTGCCGCGATCGCCAGCCGGGACTCCTTCCGTGGCCAGTCGGCGCTGCGTACCTGGCTGATCGGCATCCTGAACCACAAGATCCAGGACGCCTTCCGGCGTGAAGGTCGCTATGTGTCGCTGGCCGGTGGCGGTCCTGACGACGATGGCGAACTCGACCGCCTGAGCCACGATCAGGGTGACGACTACCACGATCCGCTGCGCCAGGTTGCCCGCAACCGGCTCGGCGAAGCGCTGCACAGCGAGATCGAGGCGCTGCCGCGCACACTCAAGGACGTGTTCGTGATGCAGGTGCTCGAAGGTGAGGAGACGGCCGAGGTCTGCCGGCGCCTGGAGATCACCGAGGCGAACTGCTGGGTGCGGCTGCACCGGGCCCGCAAGCGGCTGTCCGAGCGGATGCGCGCTCACTTCGACTGACCGGTTCCCCGCTTCGACTGACCGGCCCGCCGGTTTCCCACGTCCACAGCGAGAAACGGCGCCTCCCGAGGCGCCGTTTCTCGTTGCAGCCCGGCGTGCACGGTACCGATCGGCGGCCCGCGTCCGGGGGAATCTGCACCCGGCCCGCTAAACTGCGGTTCGTGTGAACGCAATCCCCATGACGAAAGGAGCCAGAGTGATGAACTACCGCAGACTCGGCCGCACCAACCTGATGGTGTCGGAACTGTGCCTCGGCACGATGATGTTCGGTGACCAGACCGACGACAGCGAGGCTGCGGCCATTCTGGATCACTGTCGCGAACAGGGCGTGAACTTCGTCGACACGGCCGATGTCTATACGTTCGGGGCCTCCGAGTTGATGCTCGGCTCCCTGATCGAGACCGACCGTCATGACTGGGTGCTGGCGACCAAGGTGGGCAACCCGATGAGCGAGCGCCGGAACCAGTCGCGCTACTCACGCAAATGGCTGCTGCAGGCGCTCGAGGACAGTCTGGGCAGGCTGCGCACCGACCACGTCGACATCTGGTATCTGCACCGGCACTTCGACGGCACGAACTACGAAGAGACGCTGCGGGCGATCGGTGATGCGATCCGTGCCGGCAAGGTGCGCTACTGGGGCATCTCGAACTTCCGTGGCTGGCAGATCGCCGATCTGGTCCACATGGCGCGCGAGCTCGGCCTGCCGGCGCCAGCGGTCTGCCAACCGTATTACAACCTGCTCAACCGCCAGCCCGAGGTCGAGGTGCTGCCGGCCTGCGACGCTTTCGGCCTGGGGGTGGCGCCGTACAGCCCGGTGGCCCGCGGAGTGCTGACCGGCAAGTACCAGCCGGGCGGCGCGCCGCCCGAGGGCACCCGCGCCGCCCGCGGCGACCGGCGGATCATGCAGACCGAATGGCGCGAGGAGTCGTTGCGCATTGCCCAGCAGCTGAAGGCCCACGCTGAAGGGCGCGGCATCACGCTGCTGCAGTTCGCGGTGGCCTGGCTGCTGGCCAACGGCATCGTCAGCTCGGTCATTGCCGGGCCGAAGTCGCTGGCCCAGTTCAGCGATTATTTCGCCGCGGTCGACTATGCGTGGACCGAGGAGGACGAGAAGCTGGTCGATGAGCTGGTGGTGCCCGGTCATGCGTCGACGCCCGGCTACCACGACCCGCAGTACCCGTTCTACGGACGCAGGGGGCGCTAACCGCTTCATGGCCGCCCTGCTGCGCCGCTCCTGGCCCTGGTGGATCGTGGCCGGCCTCGGCTTGCTGGCCTTTGCGCTGTGGTTTGCGCAGCGCGCCCGCGAGGTCGAGGTGGTGAGCGTGGCGCGCGGACCGATCGTGCAGTCGATCCTCGCCACCGGCCATATCGACACGCCGGCGCGGATCAGCGTGTCGAGCCAGGCGGCCGCCCGGGTCGAAGCGGTGATGGTGCGCGAGGGCGATGCGGTGCGGGCCGGCCAGTTGCTGGTCAGGCTGCGCAGCGACGAGGCCGAGGCGGCGCTCGACGCTGCCCGGGCCGCGCTGCGAGAGGCCGAGGGCAGGCAGCGCCAGATCGAACAGGTCCAGCGGCCGGTGCTCGAGCAGCAGCGGCTGCAGGCACAGGCCAACCGCGAGCTGGCGCGCCGGGAGCTGGAGCGCGTGCGGGCGCTGGCCGGGCGCGGCTATGTGTCGCAGTCCCGGGTCGATGAGGCCCGCCGCCAGCTCGACACGGCCGCCGCCGCCCTGGTTGCCGCCCAGGTGCAGGCCGACGGGGTGCGCCCCGGCGGCATCGAAGCCGAGCTTGCGCTGGCGCGCGTCGTCCAGGCGCGTGCCAGCCTGGCCGGGGCCGAGGCGCGGCTGGACACTCTGGCCCTGGTCGCTCCCGATGATGCGACCGTGCTCACCCGGCAGGTCGAGCCTGGCGATACGGCGCAGGTCGGGCGTGCACTGCTGACCCTGGCGCGCAGCGGCACGACCCGGATCATCGCGACGATCGACGAGCGCAATCTGCGCTGGGTCGCACTGGGCCAGAAGGCTTCGGTGCTGGCCGACGCCTTCCCCGGCCAGGCCTTCGAGGCGCGGATCAGCTGGCTGGCCCCGTCCATCGACCTGCAGCGGGGCACAGTCGAGATCTGGCTGGAGGTTGCCGAGCCGCCGGCTTTCCTGCGCCCGGACATGACGGTGTCGGTCGAGCTGGTCGTGGCGCGTCGCGCCGACGTGCTGCGGCTGCCGGCCTGGGCACTGCGCGAGACCCAGGGCGAGACGGCCTCGGTGCTGCTGATGCGCGACGGCGTGGCCGAGGCGCGCAGCCTTCGACTCGGCATCCGGGGGGTAGGTGTCGTCGAGATCATCGACGGGCTGGCCGAAGGCGACTGGGTGATCACTCCTGAATCAGGGGCGACGGCCGGTGAACGGGTCAAGCTGCCGGGGCCGCGTGCCCGGCTGAACATGGGGGAGCTGCCGACGCGCTGAGCGCGCCGGCCCGTCGTCGATGGGTGCCAGCCCGCCGCAAATCAGCCCTGCAGCCGACGGCGCGCGTCGGCGTTTCCGGTTGCCGCGGTTGCCGTTCGAATGGCTGGTCGCGCTGCGTTTCCTGCGCGAAGGCCGGGTGCAGACGGTGCTGATCCTGGCCGGCGTGACTGCCGGGGTCGCGGTGATCGTCTTCCTGACCCATCTGATCTCGCAGCTGCAGGACGCCATCATCGAGCGCACGCTGGGCAGCCAGGCCCATATCGTGATCCGGCCGCCCGAGGAAGTGGCGACGCCATCGCTGCCGGCTGCCGGCACCGCGGTGATCGTCCAGCCGCGTGCGCAGCGCCTGCGTTCGGTCGACCAGTGGGAAGCCGTGGCCCGGCTGGCGGCCGACACGCCGGGCGTCGTTGCGGTCTCGCCGGTCCTGTCGGGGGCCGGCTTCGCATTGCGGGCCGAGGCCAGCCGGGCGATCGCGCTCAACGGCATCGATCCGGAGCGCCACAGCCGGATCATCCGGATCGAGGATTACCTGGTGCGTGGCGCCTTCGAGGTTTCCGGGACCCATACCGTGATCGGCACCGAACTGGCCCGGGATCTCGGCGTGTCGGTGGGGGACCGGATCCGCGTCCAGACCCCCGAGGGGCGCGACGAGCTGCTGACCATCGCCGGCCTGTTCGACATCGGCAATCGCGACCTGAACCGGCGCTGGGTGTTCGTGACGCTGCGACTGGCCCAGACCCTGCTCGACCTGCCCGGTGGCGTGTCGAACCTCGATCTGACCGTTGCCGACATCTTCGATGCCGAGCGCGTCGCGAGCCGGCTGCAAGCCCAGACCGGACTGACCGTCGAGAGCTGGATGACGACCAATGCCCAGCTGCTGTCGGCCCTGCGCAACCAGAGTGTTTCCAACGGCCTGATCCGGGGTTTCGTCGTCGTCATCGTGGCTGTCGGGATTGCCAGCGTGCTGGTGGTTTCGGTCGTGCAGAAGCAGCGCGAGATCGGCATCCTGCGCGCGATGGGGGCGGGCCCGGGGCGGATCATGGCGGTCTTTCTCGTCCAGGGCGGCCTGTATGGCTTGATCGGCTCGGTGCTCGGCGTTGCGTTGTCGGCGGGCTTGCTGACCTTCTTCTCGAGGGTCTACCGCAATGCCGACGGCAGTCCGCTGTTCACGGTCGAGCTCGACGCCAGCATCATGCTGGGCGCCTGCGGCATCGCCATGCTGGTCGGACTGGCGGCGGCGATGCTGCCGGCACGGCGGGCGGCCAGCATGGACCCGGCGCAGGCGATCCGGATCTGAGGCCATGAGCGCGATCGTCGAACTGTCGGGTGTGCGCAAGTCGTACGGCATCGGCACCCCGGTGGTCACCGAGGTGCTGCACGGCATCGACCTGCGCCTGGAGGAGGGCGAATTCGTTGCACTGATCGGCCCCTCGGGTTCCGGCAAGAGCACCCTGCTGAACCTGATCGGACTGCTCGAACGGCCGACTTCGGGCCGTATCGAGCTCACCGGTCGCGACATCGGCACCCTGGACGAAGCCGGGCTCACCGCGCTGCGCGGCGCCGCGATCGGTTTCGTCTTCCAGTTCCACCACCTGCTGCCTGCTTTCACGGCACTCGAGAACGTCACGATGCCGGCGATCATCCAGCGAGGGATTTCCGACGCGGAAGTCGAGCAGCGCGCTCGCGAGCTGCTGGCTCGGGTCGGGCTCGCCGGGGACTGGCACAAGCGACCCGGGGAGCTGTCCGGCGGGATGCAGCAGCGGGTCGCGATCGCCCGGGCGCTGTCGCTGTCGCCGCGGCTGATCCTGGCCGACGAGCCGACCGGCAACCTCGATACGAAGACGGCCGAGGATGTGTTCGAGCTGCTGCTCGAATTCAATCGCGAAACGCGCGCCGCCTGCCTAGTCGTGACCCATGATCCACGGTTGGCGGCCCGCTGTCAGCGCAGCATCGAGATCGTCGACGGCCGACTCGTTTGATTTTGAGTATCATTCGCATTCATCATCGATCCGACGGGTGTCATGATCAAAGTTCTTGTCCGCGGCCTTCTCGCTGCCAGCCTGGTGTTTTCCTTCGCAGCCTCTGCCCGGACGGCAACCGTCCCGGACGTCCTGGCGCACTATGGGCGCATCGTGGAGGCCAGCTATGCCGATTCGGCTGCCGCGGCGCGTTCGCTGAAGGCCGCCATCGACGCCTTCGTGGCCGCGCCCAGCGAGGCCGGGCTGGTCGAGGCGCGCAAGCGCTGGCTGGCGGCGCGCGAGTGGTACGGCCAGAGTGAAGCCTTCCGCTTCTATGGTGGCCCGATCGACGGCGAGGATGGCCCCGAGGGCCGCATCAACGCCTGGCCGATGGACGAGGCCTATGTCGACGGCGTGGCCGGCCATCCGCAGGCCGGCGTCATCAACGATCGCAGCGCTCCGCTCGATGTGGCGTCGCTGATCGCGCTGAACGAGAAGGACGGCGAGGAGAACATCTCCACCGGCTGGCACGCGATCGAGTTTCTGCTCTGGGGACAGGATCTGAACAATGACGGCCCCGGCAATCGCAGCTGGACCGATTTCGCCGACGGCAAGGCGGCCAACGCCGATCGCCGCCGGACCTATCTGCAGATCGTGACCGATTTGCTGGTCGAAGACCTCGAAGGCCTGGCTGCCGCCTGGTCGACGGCCCCCGATTCGTACCGCAGCAGTTTCGTGACCGACGAGGGCAACCTGACGAAGGTGATTTCGGCGATCGGCATCCTCAGCCGGGCCGAACTGGCCGGCGAGCGGATCGAGGTCGCACTCGATTCGCAGAGCCAGGAGGACGAGCACTCCTGCTTCTCGGACAACACCCACCGCGACATCGTTGCCAATGCGGTCGGCATCCGCAACGTCTGGAGCGGCAAGTACCAGCGCCCCGATGGCAGCCTGCTTGCCGGGCCGGCGCTGCGCGATCTGGTCGCCGTGCGCGACGCCGGCCTTGCCGCCCGGATCGACGCCCGGATGGATGCCAGCGTGGCTGCCGCCGAAGCGGTACCGGCGCCGTTCGACCAGGCCATCCTGGCCGGGAATCCGGGGCGCGACAAGGTCGAGGCCGTGGTCGAGGTCCTCAAGCGTCAGACCGAGGATCTCGTGCTGGCAGCGAATGCACTCGGCATCCGGCATCTGAATACCTCGCTGCCGGAGTGAACGGCGTGCTGCGGGCGCGCTGGCGCGGCTTGGCCGTCCTCGTGCTGGTGGCGGCTGCCTGGCTGGCGGGCTCCGTCGTCGTGGCATCCGCCGGAGCCGACGGCCCGGCGGCCGGCGATCCGGCGGCCGGCGATCCGGCGGCCGGCGCTCCGGCGCTTGACGAGCACCTGTCCGGCGGCGCCACCACGGTGGTCGCCGATACCGGGCGCAATGCGTTCTCGCATCCGGCGCGCAATCTCTCGGTCGACCGGCAGACGCCGTTCTTCATCGGCAATTCCTTCTTCCGCAAGAACTGGGTCGAGGCGCCGGCCTCGACCACCGGGCGCGACGGGCTCGGCCCGCATTTCCTCGCCCGCTCGTGCGCCGGCTGCCATCTGCTGGACGGCCGCGCCGCGCCGCCGCAGGTGCGCGACGGCTGGAACGTCGAGCAGCCGGTGGGCTTGTTGCTGCGCCTGTCGATTCCGGCCACGGCGCAGCGGCCGGCCGGCAAGGCAGGCGTCGTGCCCGATCCGGTCTACGGCGCGCAGTTCGAGAACTCGGCGGTCGCCGGCGTGTCGCCGGAAGGCCGCGTCGCGATCGAATACATCGAGCAGCCGGGCCGCTTCGACGACGGCACGCCGTATTCGTTGCGCCAGCCGGTCTATCACCTGCGTGAGCTGGCCTATGGCCCGACCCATCCGGAATTGCTGGTCTCGCCGCGGATTGCGCCGGCCATCATCGGCATGGGCCTGCTCGAAGCGATTCCGGAAGCCGATCTGCGCGCGATCGCCGCACACCAGGCGGCTGCCGGCGGCACGATCTCGGGCCGGCTGAACCGGGTCTGGGATGCGGGCCGCCAGGACTGGGTCGTCGGCCGCTTCGGCTGGAAGGCCAATGTCGGCACCGTGCGCCACCAGACGGCCTCGGCCTTCAATGGCGACATGGGCATCACCAGCAGCCTGTTTCCGAGCGAATCCTGCATGCCGGCACAAGCCGACTGCCGGGCGCGTCAGCAGCGCGAGGCGCACTGGCGCCAGGAGCGTGGCGAGCCGCCGGTCGACATCGACGATCGCGCCCTCGATCGCACCGTGTTCTACACGATGACGCTCGCCGTGCCGGGGCGGCGCGATCTCGACGATGCCTTGGTGCAGCAGGGCGAGCGCCTGTTCCATGCGGCACAATGCGCGAGCTGTCACCTGCCGCGCCACGTCACCGGCGAGTTGCCGGGCTTTCCGGAACTGTCGGGTCAGACGATCCGGCCGTATACCGACCTGCTGCTGCACGACATGGGTGAGGGGCTGGCCGACGGTCGCCCCGATTTCGACGCCGATGGCCGCGAATGGCGCACTCCGCCCCTGTGGGGGGTCGGTCTGCTGCGCGCAGTCAATGGCCACAGCTACCTGCTCCACGACGGTCGTGCCCGGAGCCTGATGGAAGCCATCCTCTGGCATGGCGGTGAAGCGGAGCCGTCGAAGCAGCAGGTGCTCGGCATGTCGAAAGCGGAGCGTGAGGCCCTGATCCGCTTTCTGGAGTCGCTGTGAACGGCGTCTTGCGGTCGCTGCGCGCTGCGCTGGCGCTGGCTGCCGGCCTGGCGTTCGCTGCCATGCCGGAAGCTGTGGCGTCGCAGCGGACCGGGGTACCCGTCGTGGCGGCCCCTGTCGTGGCTACCCCTGTTGTTGCTACCTCTGTCGTTGCGGCTCCCTTCGTTGCACCGTCGGCATGGATGCTCAGTCTGGGAACGGATTGGCTCGAACCTCGGAGTCTTGCGCTGGCCGCCGCCGTCGGCGTGCTGGCGGACCGGATCTCCGCGTACTGTGAAGCCCCTGACTTTGCCGGGCTGGAAGCCTCCCGCGATGCCTGGCGCGAAGCGGCGCGCGATCTGCGCCGGCTCAGCGCGACGCCTTTCGGACCGCTGCTCGAGAACCGGACGCTGCGCATGCTCGATTTCTGGCCGACCCGGACGGCGCAGATCGAGTCGTCGATCCGCGGGCGGGCGGCCGGAACGCTGGCCGATGCGCGAATCGGGGTCACCGCCAAGGGCCTGCCCGCGCTCGAGTACCTGCTGTTCGAGGCCGACGATGGCCGGACCGCCCCGGCGCCGGCGCGCTGCGACTATGCCCGCTGGCTGGCGGACGATGCGGCCGGCCAGCTCGCCGGGCTCAATCGGGACTGGCCGGGCTGGCATGAGCGCCTGCGTGCGGCCGACGCCGATGCCGAAACCGAATCCGATCTGCTGACCGACGGTGTCAACGTGCTGATCGGCAGCATCGATACGCTGCGCCAGAAATATCTTGAGAAGCCGGCTCGCAGCCGGGCTGCCCAGCCGCCCTTCGATGCCTGGCGCAGTGGTGCGACCTGGACCCATCTGCGGGTCTTCGTCGAGGGCTTGCGCACGGCGCTGCAGGGCGATGATGGCCGGATCGGCCTGGACGACGTTCTGCGCGGCCGAGGCCTGCTGGTGCTGGCCGACGAACTGGAACGCCGCATCGCTGCGGTGACACAGGCCCTGCAGACCTTGCCGGTCACATCCCGGGTCGAACCGGGCGAAGCGCTCGAAGCCGTGGTGGCTGCCGTCGAACGCCTGCAGGCCCTGCTGGCGCGCGATATCGCGGATCGTCTGAACGTCTCGGTCGGTTTTGGAGAGAACGATGGCGATTGATCCAGGGCGGCGCCGCTGGAGTCTCGCGTTGTCGATGGCCGGACTGGCCCCGCGGCTGACCGCGGGCCTGGCCGCGGGGTTGTGGGCCGGGCCGGGTCGCGGGCACGCGGCCGGTGCCGCCCTCGATGCCAGCGGCGTCGCCAGCATCGGTGATCACGGCCATACCGATGGCATCGGTGATCTCGGCTACACCGATGGCCGTGGCGGCGTTGGCGGTACCCGCCTGCTGACCAGTTGGGGCGAGACCGTGCAGCACCCGGAGCGTTTCCTGGCCGGTTGCCTGGCCGCACCCGGGCAGGCGATCGTGCTGCCGGCGCGCGGCCACGACCTCGACTGGCATCCCGATGACGATGGCAGCGCAGTGGTCGTCGCCCGCCGCCCCGGCGACTTCCTGATCCGCTGGGACGTTGCCCGCGGCAAGGTGCTGGCGCATCACGAATGTGAAGACACGACGCGCTTCGAAGGTCATTTCGCCTTCAGCGCCGACCGCGAGCTGATCTATGCGACCGAAACCGACCTGATCACCGGCGACGGTGTCATCGGCATCTTCGACTCGCGCAGCCTCGTGCGGCTCGATGCCTGGCCCTGCGGCGGCATCGGGCCGCACGCCCTGGCCGTACTGGCCGATGGCCGGCTCGCCGTGGCGGTGGGCGGAATCCTGACCCTGCCGGAAACCGGGCGCGTCAAGCGCAACCTCGCCAGCATGGACCCGTCGCTGACCCTGCTCGATCCGCGCAGCGGGCGGCTGCGGTCCCAGTATCGTCTGCCCGATCCGTTCATGAGCGTGCGGCACATCGCCGAGGCGGCCGACGGCACGCTGGCAGTGGCCCTGCAGAACGAAGGTCGCGACCCTCGGCCGCTGCTGGCGCTGCTCGATGGCGAGCGGTTGCGCTACGGCGACGCCGATGACGATCTACTGGCCCGCTGCGGCGGCTATGCCGGCGACATCACCGCGTTCGCCGGTGGCTTCGCCGTCAGCTGCACCCGGGCCGGTGTGATGGCACTGTGGTCGCGCGACGGGCAGCCGCTGGGCAGCTTCGAGACGCCGCGCGTGTGTGCGCTGGCCGCGCACGGGGCACGGATGGTCGCCACTGGTGATGCCGGGGATTTGTGGCAGATCGCCACGGCGGCTGGGCAGCAAACGGGCTTGATCGCCGGCCGGCCCGCCGTTTCGGTTGCCGGCCACCGCTCGCTGTCCGTTGCGCTCGACAATCACAGCCGACTTCCGAGATCCTGGCCTCAGATCGGGCCGTCATCGGAACGCGTCTTCAGCCACCGCCGCCCGATGGCCGTCAGGCGGTAACGCTGCTTGCTGCTGCGCGGCTTGTCGGGCAGGGTCATTTCGACCAAGCCCGACCCGAGGGCCGGCAGCAGGTAGGCTTTGCGGAAATGCTCGACGTTTTTTAGTGTCAACCCCTCTTGCAGTTGCTGGCGGGACATCTCTCCAACCAGCACTCGTAGCACGCGTTCGACCTCCATGGTGACTTCCGTGGTGACTTCCGTGGTGACTTCCGTGGTGACTTCCCCGGTGTTCGTGACGGGTACGAGTGCCAATGGACGGCACGGTAACCGGATCACGAACGAAAGCCGGTCGTCATCCGTCTCGAACAGCGGCGCGGGCGAGCCGTTGACCGCCATCTCCTTCAGTATTTTCGGGATGCCGGTTGAGCGCCCTTCGGTCATCTCCAGTTCCTTCAGGAACTCGCCGATGCGCCGGTTGCGGTAGCGGCGGCTGACGGCGCGGCCTGCCCTCAGGTCTTCCATCCGGATCGACCGGTCCGGTCCAGGGAAGCTGACGACCACCAGTTCGTCGTGGCTGATGCGCACCTCGATCGGCTCGCGTTCCTCGTAGGAACGGTGATAGACTGCGTTGACCACCGCCTCCTCGATGGCAGCGTAGGGAAAGTTCCAGACCCGGGTTGCCTCCGCCCGGTCGGGATGCTTGATGACGGTCTCAATCAGATAGTTGCGCTGGATGTAGTCCAGCGCCTCGCGCGTCATCCGCGCGAGCGGCCCCTTGAAGATTTTCTCGTCGAAGCGGTCGCCACCCGCACCTTCGGGGAACCACACCACGTCGATCTGTACACCAGGGAAGAACCGTTCCGGCGTTTCGTTGAAGAACAGCAGGCCCACGTTCTTGGGCCACGGCGATTCGGTGGGGCCGCCCGCCACGTTCATCTGCCGCCCCAGCGCCTCGGAGGAAAGCCCTGGCGCATCCGCCGCCAGCGCACTGCCGACTTCCTCCAGGAAGCCCTGCATCAAGGGCTTGGAGAGATCATCGACGCGCGCGAACTGGTTGAAGCGGTCGTCGAACGGAACCTTGGCGGCCAAACTCAACAGTTCCTGCTCGGTGTCACCCTTGGCCTCGACCGTGCTGCTGTAGCGGCGGATGTAGTAGCGCCACGTTTTCTTGCTGGCCGTGACCGCTTCCGGTGCTTTGTAGGGGCGCGTCTGCCCGCCCGGTGCTTGCAACACGATCAGGTTGCGGCCCTCGACAACTTCTAGGCTCAATAGCGGGAAATACGGTGGCTGGATCAACTGGCAGTGCGCCAGCAGTTCGCGTTGGATTTTGTCGAGCTGAGCGGTGGGCAGGCCCACCGGCGGAAACACGGGTCTGTCGTTGGCATCGCAGTCCTGCCCGATCACCACGTAGCCGCCGCCCAGATTCTCGAAGTCGTTTGCGAATGCGCACAAGGTGCGGATGATCGCGTCTGGGTTCCAGCCGGCCTTGTATTCGATCCGCTCCCCCTCGACTGTGTGCTGGCGCAGCAGGTCGTTGAGGTTGATGGGGAGTTTGGTACTTGAAATTGTCATTGACTGCGTTTCGGTGTCAAACCCTAAATCTCCGTGCGAGTTAATCTACTCTCATGAGTCTGTGATCTTGGCGTAGATTCGGCGCTGCTTGACCGAGGGCATCAAGGCACTGGCGCAGTTCGGGCGGTAGCTGTGACGACTGATCTCAATCAGCCAACGACCCCAAATTCGTCGTTCGCCTGCGCACGAACGGTGCTGTGCCCCGCTCGAGTTCAGTCGATGGCTGCAGGATTTTGCTCGCTTCCGAACAGAAGCGCTGGCAGGCTCTGGTCGAGTGAGTCGGTCAAGGTGCGCTGACCCCCGCGCTGTCGCGCGAGGGTCACCGGACGGCCTGATCAGCGCCGGGCGCCTGATCAGGCCATCCGGCGGACAAACCCGGTCAGGGCTTGAACTGGTAACCCGGCCCGATGGTCACGTCGGCCGGGATCGGCGGCAGATCGGTGAACAGCTGCGGGTACTTCTGCATCACGGCCAGCATGTGCTTTGGCTCGATGTGGCGGTTCACGTCGAAGGTGGATTTCAGGAAGCCGAGCTTGTGCAGGATGTCCTGCGCCACATACAGGGCCCGGTAGTTGTTGGCCGACAGGCGACGGTCGGCCTGCTGGATGTTGAACTCCATCGCGGCTTCGGCGATTTCCGGCTTCAGACCGGGGATCCAGCGGGTCGCCACCTGGGCAGCCTGCTTCGGATTGTTGCGCATCCACCGGTCGGCTTCCGATACGGCTGCCAGGAACTTCTCGATGGTCTCGCCGTTCTTCTCGACCCAGTTGCGGGTCGCGACGTTGAAGCCCAGGTAGGAGATGACGTCGCCGCCGCGGATGACTTCGATTGCACCGGGAACGTCCTTCAGCGCGACGATCGGCCACGGATCCCACGACGAGAAGGCATCGATGCCCTTGGCCAGCAGGGCGACCGTCATGTCGGGTGGCGGAGTGTTGACCAGCGTGACGTCATTGGGAGTGAGGCCGGCCTTGTCGAGCAGGGCGAGGATGTACAGATGATTGATCGTGCCGAAGGAGGCTGCGATCTTCTTGCCTTTCAGCGTGGACAGATCGCCCTTGACGATCCCTGCGTCCGAGCGTGCGATCACCGCCATTGTCGCGTCCGAGCCCAGCTTGGTCGCGTTGCCGCTGTAGTTGCCCAGCGCGATGAGGTCCATGCCGCGTACCACGGCACCGATCATCGGCACCCCGACCTGGACGATCTCGCTCTCACCGGCCTGCAGTGCGTTCAGCGCGTCGACACCGGTCGCGTAGGGGCGGGCGATCGTCACGTCGAGTCCGTACTTCTCGAAGAAGCCGCGCTCGAGCGCGATCGGCAGGCCGACCTGGTCGATGCCGGTGACCATTCCGGCCTTGACCTTGACCAGATCCTGCGCCTGGACGCCCAGTGTCATCAACAGGGCACAACAGAACATCAATGCCTTTCCGAACATCTCAGTCTCCTTTGTCATTGATCGGGGGGCAGGGGCGCGACGCGAGCCACCCAGTAGTAGCGCGCGATCGCATTCAGGGAATCGGGCCGCACACCGCGCAGCTCGATCGAATCGTCGGTCGTGCCCGAGACACGACCATACTTCTGGAAGGTCAGCACGTGGAAGCGCTCCGGCACGAAGGGCAGGTAGACGAGCAGGTTCACCCGGGTCTGGCTGCGGTCGATCTCGGGGGAGATCTTGCCCGGTGCGGCCAGGCTCAGCCAGAGCTGCCAGCACAGGTAAAGAACGATCGCGCCCAGCACTGCCCGCCCCTTGGCGGAGCGCAGCACCGTCCTGACGATACCGCGGCGGCCGATGCCGAGGCGGCCAGTGCCGAGGCGGTCGACACCGCGGCTGGCCGGGCTGGACGGCGGCGTCTGCATGACCTCAGGCCGCCCGGACCTGCTGGAGCACCTGCGACGACAGGGCCTTGAAGCCGTCGTCGTCCATCAGGGCATCCCAGCTGCGCGGGTGGGGCAGGGCGATTTCGATCTCGGTCTGGACCCGCCCGCCGGACAGGACGATGACGCGGTTGGCCAGAAACACGGCCTCGGCCACGTCGTGGGTAATGAACAGCACGGTCGTGCGGCGTTCCTGCCAGATCCGGGCCAGTTCTTCCTGCAGGGTCATGCGCGTCTGCGCGTCGACGCTGGCAAAGGGTTCGTCCATCAGCAGGACGTCCGGATGGTTGGCCAGCGCCCGCACGACGCCGACCCGTTGCTGCATGCCGCCCGACAGCTCGTTCGGATAGCGGTCGGCGGCATGCGAGAGGCCGGCCAGTTCGAGAAACTCGCGGGCGCTCGCTTCCCGCTCGGGCCGGCCGATGCCGCGCATCTTCGGCCCGAAGGCGACGTTGTCGAGCACTGTCTTCCACGGAAACAGCGCGAAGGACTGGAAGACTACGCCGCGGTCGGGGCCCGGTCCGTGCACCGGGCGGGAATCGACGAGGATTTCGCCGCCGCTGGGCGCGAGAAAGCCGGCGACCATGTTCAGAATCGTCGTCTTGCCGCAGCCCGAAGGGCCGACGATGGCGACGAACTCGCCCGGCCCGACATCGAGCGACACGTCCCGGATGGCGGTGACCTCGGTGCCCGAATAGGGATCGAAATAGGTCTTCTGGAGATTCTTCAGCGTCAGGCTCTTCACCGGGCTCCTCTTGCTGCGCGTCGTCGTCGTGGCGCTATCGCCGCTGCACCATGCCCCAGCGCTCGCCGGTGGCTCGCTCGATCGGGGCAAGGATCCAGGCATCGACGATGTACCAGAGTACACCGAGCACGATCATCCCGAGCAGGATCTCGACCACCGAGCCGGCACGCCGGGCATCGAACATCAGGAAACCGATACCGCTGGTGCCGACGATGATCTCGGCGGCGATCAGCGCGCGCCAGCCGTAACCGAGTCCGTTGCGCAAGCCCGTCATGATGTTGGGCAGCGAGCCCGGCAGCACGACTTCCCAGACCACCCGGGCCGGCGAGGCGCCCAGGCTGCGGGCCGCCCGATGCAGGTCGAACGGGACCGAGCGGACGCCGAGCACCGTATTCAGCACGATCGGAAACAGGACCGTGTAGACGATGACCAGGGTCATCGTCGTCAGCCCGAAGCCGAACCAGATCAGCAGGATCGGCAGCCAGGCGATGTCACCGATCGCCTGGAAGAACAGCAGGATCGGCCACAGCGCCCGGTGTGCCGTCCGGTTCAGGCCGACCAGCAGGCCGAGCGGGATGCCGATGGCGATGCCGACTGCCGCGCCGAGCGCCAGCCGCGTGACGCTGTCAGACAGGTATTCGGGGAGGATGCCCTTGTAGGTCAGCGTGAAGAACGAGGCGACGACCTCGACCGGGCCGGGCAGGAAGGCGCGCGGAACGAATTCGGCTTCGGCGACCGCCCACCAGAGCGCGATCAGCGGCAGGAACGGAACGATCGAGCGCAGCCACGGCCAGCGCGCCGTCGCCCGGATGTAGGGTGCCCAGACGCGCGCGTTCCAGAACTGCAGTGCGCCGCTCATTCCGCCCTCACCATGCCCCAGCGCTCGGTCGTGGCCCGCTCCAGCGGCACCAGCAGCAGGCGGTCGATCAGCATCCACAGCACTCCGATCACGATCATGCCGAAGACGATGACTTCGGTTCGGTAGAAATCGCGGGCCACGAACAGCATGTAGCCCAGCCCGACGTTGGTCGCGATCATCTCGGCGGCGATCAGCCCGCGCCAGGCAAAGCCCAGGCCGGTGCGCACGCCGGTGACGATGTTGGGCAGCGCACCGGGCAACAGCACCTGGGTCACCATCTGCCATGGACCGGCGCCCAGCGAGGCGGCTGCATGGCGCAGCGGCATCGGAATGCTGGTCACACCCAGCAGCGTGTTGTAAGTGACCACGAAGAAGACGGCGTTGAAGATCACGAACACGATGGCCCCGAAGCCGTAACCGAACCACAGGGTCGCGATCGGAATCCAGGCGATGCCGGCCAGTACCGAGAAGAAGCGGAAGATCGGCGTGAAGAAGCTCGAGATGCCAGGGCTCACACCCATCGCGATTCCCATCGGCACCGCCAGCACGAGGGCCAGCACCGTACCGACGACGACCCGCCACATGCTGGCCGCGACGTGGTTGATCAGCGAACCGTCGCGGATCGACTCGACCGCTGCGCCGACGACCGAGCCGATGCCCGGAAAGACTCTCGGGTCGACATCGAAGACGCGCACGACGATCGCCCAGAGGACGACGAGTGCGATCAGTGGCAGCGAAAAATAGGTGGCGGACGCGAGTCTGCGCATCGCGGCGGGTTTCCGGTGAGAAGCGGTTTTGTCCAGAGGGTGCGATCGGCGGGACTCCCGGTCGCCGAGGAATGAAACCCGCCCGGGAGCAGGTCTGTCAAGTCGACAGGCCCGGTCTCAGGGTTTCATATTCGTCAGGAAATGCTTCCCAGTGTGGAGCGATGCAGGCATTATTGTCCGACAAACGGCAGACAGACCGAAGGAGGCACTTGCCATGAGGTCAATGATTCTCGGATTCACCCTGCTTGCCGGCGCGCTGGTCGGCTGCAGCAGCAACAATGACGATCCACCGCCGCCCGAGGTGACGGAGGCGGGGTTCATCGAACGACTCGAGATCGTCGATCGGCGCGATGTCTTCGACGGCATGACTTTCGGAGACGTCGGCGCCTACGAGCAGATCGTTGCGATCGCCCACGGGCGGCTCGATCCGCAGGCCGAACCGAATCGCGGCATCGTCGACCTCGACAAGGCGCCGCGCGGTGACGACGGTCTGGTTGCCTACGAGACCGATGTCGTCATCATCCGGCCCAAGGATGCGGACAAGGCGCGCAGCGTACTGTTCTTCGACGTGGTCAACCGCGGCAACCGCAACACCCTGCGCTTCAACCACGGAAGCGGCTCGGTGCTGACGGCCGCCGGCGCAGGGGACGGCCTGTTCATGCGGCAGGGCTACACGCTGGTGTGGGCCGGCTGGCAGGGTGACATCGCGTCCGGCACCGGTGACGGCAACCGCGTGGGGACTCGCTTCCCGGTGGCGCGCAACGATGACGGTACGCCCGTCACCGGCCTGTCGCGTGACGAGTTCGTCTTCGACAACAGCACGTCGCCGATTACCGCCAACCTCAGCTACCCGGCGGCCGACACCGATCCGGCCAGTGCCACGCTGCGCGTGAAGAATCTCCGGGCAGACGATTGGACGACGATCTCGGGCTGGAGCTATGCCAGCGACCGATCGATCAGCATCGCGCGCCCGGAGGGCTTCGATGCCGGTGCGATCTACGAGTTCATCTATCCGGCACGCGACCCGGTCGTCATGGGGATCGGCTTCGCCGCGGTGCGCGACGTCGTCTCCTTCCTGCGTTTCGAGCAGACTGATGCGAGCGGCAACCCGAACCCGGTGGCCGACCTGAAGCAGGCGCCCTGCGAGGCGGTTGCGCAGGGCGGCGGTTGCGTGCGGGGCCCCGACGGCAACTTCGATGTCGCGATCCTCGAGGGGATTTCGCAGTCGGGCCGCTTCGTGCGCGACTACATCTGGCAGGGTTTCAATACCGATGTGTCGGATCGCAGGGTGTTCGAGGGCGCCATGCCGCTGATTGCCGGCTCGCGCAAGACCTGGACCAACTTCCGGTTCGCCCAGCCGGGGCGCTGGTCCAAGCATCACGAGGACCATTTCCAGGCCGGCGACCAGTTCCCGTTCACCTACGCGGTGACCACCGATCCGGTCAGCGGTGCCACCGATGGAATCCTTGCGAAGTGCTCGACCAACGACACCTGCCCGAAGATCATGCACATCGACGGCGGCGGGGAGTTCTGGCAGGCCCGTGCCTCGCTGCTCACGACCGACGGCGCAGGCAACCCGGTGCCGGTGCCGGACAGCGTGCGCCTGTACTACATGACCGGCACGCCGCACGGCTACACCGGTGCCGACTACACCGGCACACTGCCCGCCACGGCCACGGCCTGCAAGAACCCGGGCAACTTCACGAACGCCAACTTCGTGCCGCGCCGGATGACGCTTGCCCTGGTCGACTGGATCGCTCGCGGCGTCGCACCGCCGGCCAGCCAGTGGCCGGTGCTCGCCAACGGGGACTACGCCGATCCCTTCGATCGTGCAGCCGTCGGCTTTCCCGACCTGACCGCCATCGGTGTGGGCTATACGGGCAACCACAACTTCCTCGAACTGACCGACTATGCGCAGGTGCCGCCGGTGGTCGATGCCAGCCGCAGCTATCGGGTCCGTATACCGGTCACTGATGCCGACGGCAACGACCTGCCGGGGATCCGACCGCCGGAAGTGTCGGTGCCGCTGGGCACGCTGATGCCGTGGAATCCGCGCAAGGCCGGCTTCGGTGAGGACGATGCCTGTGCCGGCGCCGGCTCGTTCATTCCGTTCGCGGCGACTGCCGGCGATCGCGCCGCTTCGGGCGATCCGCGTGCGTCGATCGACGAGCGCTATACCGGTCAGGCCGACTATGTCGCCAAGGTCACCGCGGCGGCGCAGTCGCTGGTCCAGCAGGGTCTGATGCTCGACGAGGACGTGACCTGGTGGACGGCGCGTGCGCAAAGGGCGCAGGTCTGGTAAACAGGAGGGGATGAAGATCCTCGTTACCGGCGGAGCCGGTTTCATCGGCTCCGCCGTCGTTCGTCACCTCGTCCGGCACACGGTCGACGAAGTCGTCAACGTCGACAGGCTCAGCTACGCCGGCAGGCTGCAATCCCTGGCCGAATGCCGCGAGCATCCGCGCCACACCTTCGAGCAGGTCGATGTCTGCGACCGCGCGGCGCTCGACCGGGTGTTCGCCGGGCACGGGCCCGATGCCGTCATGCACCTGGCGGCGGAGTCGCATGTCGATCGTTCCATCGATGATCCGGAGGTGTTCATCCGGACCAACATCGTCGGCACCTTCACGCTTTTGCAGGCGGCCTGTCAGTACTGGCAGGGCTTGCCTGCAGAGCGCCGCTCGGCGTTCCGCTTTCTCCATGTCTCGACCGACGAGGTCTATGGCGACCTTGCCGAAACCGGCGGCCGTTTCACTGAGCGCACGGCGTACGACCCGAGTTCGCCGTATGCCGCGAGCAAGGCCTCGTCCGACCATCTGGTGCGCGCCTGGCATCGCAGCTACGGACTGCCGGTGCTGGTCACCCACTGCTCGAACAACTACGGGCCCTACCAGTTCCCCGAGAAGCTCATTCCGTTGATGATCGGCAAGGCGCTCGGCGGCCGGCCGCTGCCGGTGTACGGCAGCGGCGAGCAGGTGCGCGACTGGCTCCATGTCGAGGACCATGTCCGGGCGCTGCTCACCGTGCTGCGTCATGGCCGGGTCGGCGAGACCTACGGCATCGGCGGGCACAGCGAGCGGCGCAACATCGATGTGGTGCGCGGCATCTGTGCGCTGCTCGAGGAGATGGCGCCCGACCGGCCGGCCGGCGTCGGCTGCTACGAAGACCTGATCACGCATGTCCCGGACCGGCCCGGCCACGACCAGCGCTACGCGATCGATACCGGCAAGATCGAGCGCGAGCTCGGCTGGCGGCCGCTCGAGCGCTTCGAGACCGGCTTGCGCAAGACGGTGCGCTGGCATCTCGACAACACCGGCCGGCAGGATCGGGTGCAAGGCGAAGATGTCCGGCGCGGCCGGGGCCGGGCGCTCCAGGCATGAAGGGCATCGTGCTGGCCGGTGGCACCGGCACCCGGCTGTATCCGGTGACACAGGCCGTGTCCAAGCAGTTGCTGCCGGTCTACGACAAGCCGATGATCTACTACCCGCTCAGTGTGCTGATGCTGGCGGGGATCCGCGAGGTGCTGCTGATCTGCACGCCGGAGGATCTGCCGTCCTTTCGCCGCTTGCTCGGCGACGGCGCCTCGTTCGGCATCTCGCTCGACTATGCCGTGCAGCCTGCGCCCGACGGCATTGCCCAGGCCTTCCTGATCGGTGCCCGCTTCATCGGAAACGATCGGGTCTGCCTGATCCTCGGCGACAATCTCTTCCATGGCTACGGCTTCAGCGCAATGCTCGCCGAAGCGGCTGGCCAGCGCGAAGGCGCGACGGTCTTCGCCTGCCGGGTCACCGATCCGCAGCGCTTCGGGGTCGTCGATTTCGACGCCGGGGGCCGGGTCCGGAGCATCGAGGAGAAACCGGCCGTCCCGAAGTCGGCTTATGCGGTGACGGGCCTGTACTTCTACGACAACGCCGTCATCGATATCGCCCGCGCGCTCAGGCCGTCGGCACGCGGCGAACTGGAGATCACTGACATCCACCAGGCCTACCTCGAACGACAGGCGCTGCGGGTGCAGTTGCTCGGTCGCGGGTTTGCCTGGCTGGATACCGGCACGCCCGATTCGCTGCTGGATGCTGCACAGTTCGTCCAGACCCTGCAGAAGCGGCAGGGGCTGCAGGTCGCCTGCCTCGAAGAGGTGGCCTGGCGCAAGGGCTGGTTGAGCGCGGCGGAACTCGATCAGCGAGCCCGCGCGCTGGCGGGCACGGCTTACGGCGATTACCTGGGCCGGCTGGTCAGCGAGCAAGCCGGCGGATGAGCGCGGAGCGGGCCGGATGAAGCTGCTCGAAACGGGTCTGCCCGGCTGCCTGGTCGTCGAGCCACGCGTGTTCAATGATGGGCGCGGCTTCTTCTACGAAAGCTGGAATCAGGCGCGCTTTGCTGCCCTGGCTGGCGACGGCCGCTTTGCCGGCGCCGACCTGGCGGCCTCCTTCGTCCAGAGCAATGTTTCACGCTCGCATCGCGGCGTGCTGCGCGGACTGCACTACCAGTGGCCGAATCCGCAAGGCAAGCTGGTCAGCGTGCTCGACGGCGAGATCTGGGATGTGGCGGTCGACCTGCGGCGTGGTTCACCCGAATTCGGTCGCTGGGCTGGCGTCGTGCTGAGCAGCAGCAACCACCGCCAGCTGTGGGTTCCGGAAGGTTTCGCGCACGGCTTTCTGGTGCTGTCCGACAGCGCGCTGGTGAGCTACCTCTGTACGGCCGCCTACGACCCGGACGCCACCGGCACGGTCCACTGGCAGGATCCGCAGCTCGCGATCGACTGGCCGCTGAGCGGCCGCTTGCCGATGCTGTCACAGACCGACGCCGAGGCACCGCGTCTCGATGCAGTTCCGGCCCGCCGGTTGCCGGCCTGGGTGCCGCCGGCCGATGCCTCCGGGGCCGGGTTCTCGGGAACCGATCCCGCCCGACCCGATTCCTCCGATGGGTCAGGTCTGGCCCGACCCGGCGAAGCTGACCTGGCCCGATCTGGCGGGAAGGGGAGCGCTTGATCCCCAGGATCCTGCTGCTTGGCGCCAGCGGCCAGGTCGGCTGGGAACTGGCGCGCAGCCTGCAGCCGCTGGGGCAACTGGTTGCCTGGACCCGCGTCGACGCCGACCTGTCGCAGCCGGATGTGCTCGTCGCCCGGGTGATGGCGCTGGCGCCCGATGTCATCGTCAACGCTGCCGCCTACACTGCGGTCGACCGGGCCGAAAGCGAACGCGCACTCGCCTTTGCGGTCAATGCGGCGGCGCCGGCCGCGCTGGCCAGTACGGCGCGCGCACTGGGCGCACTGTTCGTCCACTACTCGACCGACTACGTCTTCGACGGCTCCGGCAGCCTGCCGCGCAACGAGCAGGCGGCCTGCGCGCCGCTGAACGTCTACGGGGAATCCAAGCTGGCCGGGGAGGCCGGGATCGCGGCTGCTGGCGGCGATTGGCTGGTCTTGCGCACGAGCTGGGTCTATGCGGCACGCGGAGAAAACTTTCTGACCACGATGCTGCGGCTGGGCGCCAGCCGGTCGCGGCTGGCGGTGGTCGCCGACCAGATCGGAGCGCCGACTTCGGCACGGTTGCTGGCCGATTCGACGGCGCAGATCCTCGCACGGGCGCTGGTGGCCCGCCTGGCCCGGACAGAGGCGGGAACCGCGCCCGGAGCGCCCGCCGAGGCCGGCCCCGGGGCCGAAGTCCGGGCAGATGCCGGCTTCCGATCCGAGGTGCTGCACGTCTGCGCGGCCGGGCAGACCAGTCGCCACGGTTTCGCGCAGGCGATCCTTGCCGGCTGGCGAGCCCGGCACGGATCGGCGTCGCTGAGCGTGTGCCAGGTCGACGCCATTGCCTCGCACGATCATCCGGGTGCGGCGCGGCGACCTCTGAACTCACGGCTCGACTGCACGCGTCTGGCCAGCCGGTACGGCCTGAGGCTGCCTGATTGGCGGGAAGGGCTTGTGCTGAGCCTTGCCGAGGCCAGCCGACCAGAGGGATCCTGAGCCTTGCTACCATCGCGTTCGATTGCCGACTTCCCGATGCAATGCCGTTTCTCTCCCGCTTTCCCCGCTGCCGTGCATCCGTCGGCACGGGCCGCTCGATCGCCGCTGCCAGGCCGGTGGGCGTGATCCGGGCCAGGACCCGCTCATGACAGGATGCGAACAGGCGTGGCGCGCCCTTGAAGCGCTGGTGCCGCACTACCGCGACCGCTTCGATCTGCGGCAGGCCTTTGATGACGACCCGGCGCGCTTCGACCGGCTGTCGCTGCGTGCGCCCCACATCTTTTCCGACCTCTCCAAGCAGCTCTGGGACGTCGAGGTGCTCGAACGGCTGGTGGCGCTGGCCGAAGCCTGCGGCTTGCCGCAGCGGCGCGCCGAACTGTTTGCCGGAAGGGTGGTCAACCCCACCGAGAACCGGCCGGCGCTGCATGTCCGACTGCGCAAGCTGGCCGGCAGCTTGCCGGTGCCCGGTGCCGACAGCGGCGCCCAGCCGTCTGGCGGGAGCCGGGCTGCCTTCATGGAAAATGCCCTGAATGGCGAGCTCGCCGGCCTCGATCCGCTGGTACGCGGACTGGCCGACATGCTGGCCCTGGCCGAAGCGGTCCGGGCCCGCGACGACATCGACGATGTCATCCACATCGGCATCGGGGGTTCCGGAGTCGGCCCCGAATTGTCGGTCGAAGCGCTGCGCAGCTTTCACAGCGCCCGCCAGCGCTTGCACTTCGTGGCCAACATGGATGGCCACGACCTTGCCGAGAAGCTGGCGCGGGTGGATCCGCAGCGGGTGCTGTTCGTCGCGGCTTCCCGCTCCTGGAGCACCGCCGAGACCCTGCTGAACACCCGGACCGCGCTGCGCTGGCTGAGCGAATCCGGTGTCGCCGATCCGGGTGGGCGCTTCGTTGCGATCACCGGCCGGCCGGATGCAGCGCGGGCGCTGGGGATCGAGCGCATCCTCGACATTCCCGAGGGCATCGGCGGGCGCTTCTCGCTCTGGTCGGCAGTCGGATTGCCGCTGGCCATCGCGATCGGCGCAAGCGGTTTCGCGGAACTGCTGGCTGGCGCCGCCGACATGGATGAGCATTTCGAACAGGCACCGCTGGCCGACAACCTGCCGGTACGTCTGGGTCTGATCGATGTCTGGCATGCCAGCCTGCTCGGCTTTGCCAGCCGCTGTGTCGTCCCCTACCACCACGGCCTGCGTCGGCTGCCGGCCTATCTGCAGCAGCTCGAGATGGAGAGCAACGGCAAGCGGGTGCGTACCGACGGCAGCCCGGTCGAGCGGGTCACCACGCCGGTGTTGTGGGGCGGTGTGGGCAGCAATGACCAGCACGCCTTCTTCCAGTGGTTGCACCAGGGGACGCAGCGCGCGCCGGTCGAGTTCATTGCCGTGTGCCACGCGCAGCACCCGTACCCTGATCACCAGCAGGCCCTGCTGTGCAATGCGCTGGCCCAGGCGCAGGCGTTGATGCAGGGGGCGCGGCCCGAGCGCCACCAGCTGCCCGGCCATCAGGATTTTCCCGGCAACCGGCCCAGCGGCTTCTTCCTCATCGATCGGCTGACACCGGCTGCCCTGGGTGCGCTGCTGGCCCTGCACGAGCACCGGGTGTTCACGGCCGGCCACCTCTGGCGCGTGAACAGCTTCGATCAGTGGGGTGTGGAACTCGGCAAGAAGCTGGCCAACGAGCTGATGAAGCGCATGCTCGAAGGCGATGCGGCCGGGCTCGATCCGTCGACCGCCGGGTTGATGGCGCTGGCTCAGCGCCCCCCGCCGACGTCGAGCAGCGCGCCGCTGACATAGGAGGCCTGCGGGCCGGCCAGCCAGACGATGGTCTCGGCAACCTCCTCGGCGAGACCGGCGCGGGCCATCGGCACCCCGCCGACCAGTTGCTGGAGCCGTCCGGGCAGGCCGGCGGAAGCGTGGATCTCGGTGTCGATCAGGCCGGGGCGCACGGCGTTGACGCGAATGCCCTCGGCGCCGAGCTCGCGCGCCAGGCCGATGGTCAGCGTGTCGACGGCGCCCTTGCTGGCCGCATAGTGGACCCATTCGCCGCTGCCGCCGAGCTGGGCGGCTCGCGACGAAACGTTGACGATGGCTCCGCCCCGGCCGCCGCGGGCGCGTGACATCCGGCGGATGGCTTCGCGAGCAGCCAGAAAGCAGCCACTGACGTTGAGGTCGAAGACGGCTCGCAGCGTGTCGGTTTCGATGTCGGCCACGCGCCGCACCGGGCCGGTGATGCCGGCGTTGTTGACCAGTGAGTCAGGGGCGCCGAAGGCCTGGTCGCAGGCCTCGAACAGGGCGCACACGCCTGCCTCGCTTGCCATGTCGGCCTGGACTGCGAGGACGCGGCCGCCGCCGGCTTCGAGCTCGCTGACCAGCGCGCTCGCATGCCCGGCACTGCCGAGGTAGCTGAAACAGACGGCATGGCCGTGGCGCACCGCCAGCCTGACCGTGGCGGCGCCGATGCCGCGGCTGCCGCCGGTCACGATCATGACCTGAGGCGACGAATGGTTCGGGGTTGGTTGGTGGTCGGGGGTTTCGGTGTTCGGGGTCATCGTGGCTCCTGGGGCAGCGTCGTCGTGCGGAATCGAATGTCAGGCGAATGTCAGGCGGAATCGCCGGTCAGGCAGGATCGCCAGCCGAGGGTTCCGGATCCTTACTGTAGCGTGACCCGATGCCCCTCTGCGACAATCCGCCGGAGCCGCCGCGCCCCCGATCCGGATCAGAAAGCGATGTCTGCAGACCCCACGACCGCAACGACACTCGAGCGCTGGCCCGATGGTGACCGCCGGCGCCTGCTGGGTGTCTTCGGCACCGCCGCCGCAGGCTGGCTGGCCGGCTGCGCCGGACCGGCGCCGCGGCGTGCTGCCGCGCCTTCCCGGCAGCCAGCCGCCGGCCAGGCGGAGGCCTTGCCCGACCCGCTGGCGCGCGAGGCGGCCTTCCTTGCCTTGAGCCTCGTCGACACGCCCTATCGCTATGGCGGCAACACGCCGCAGAGCGGTTTCGACTGCAGCGGCCTGATCGTCTACGTGTTTCGAGAGGCTGCGGGGCGACGCCTGCCGCGCACGGTGGGGCAGATCGCCAGGGCCGGCGAGTCGGTCAGCTATCGCGCCGTGCGCACCGGTGACATCGTCCTGTTCGATACGGCCGGGCGGTTCTCGCATGCCGGCATCTATGTCGGGGACGGGCGCTTCGTGCACGCGCCGTCGACCGGCGGTGTGGTGCGGCTCGACGGCGTCCACGCACGTTACTGGCGACCCCGTTTCTCGGGGGTCAGACGGGTGTAGTCTGCGCCTCGTCAGCCGCCTGCCAGCGACCAACCCATCCGCAGCGCGAGCACGAAGGTGGTGATCGCGAACAGCAGCCGCAGGCGCCGGGCCGGCACCCGGTGGGCCAGCCGCGCACCGTAGGGAGCGAGCACGACGCTCGCCAGCACGAAGGGGATCAGGGCCGGCAGCCAGACGAAACCCAGCGATCCGGGCGGCAGGTCGGGTTGGTTCAGCCCGGCCAGCACGTGGGAGGTCGTGCCGGTGATCGCGATCGGCAGCCCGATCGAGGCGCCGGTGCCGATCGCCCGCTTGAACGGCAGGTTGAACCAGGTCAGCACCGGGACCAGCAGCACCGCGCCGCCGGCGCCGACCAGAGTCGACATCAGGCCGACAGCGCCGCCGAGCAGGGCGAGTCCGGCCGGACCGGGCAGCCCGCGGCTGGGTGCCGGGCGCAGGTCGACCACCATCGCCAGCGACGCATAGCTGATGAAAACGACCATCACGATAGCCAGCCAGCGCGTGGGCAGCAACAGAGCGACGTAGCCGCCGGCGAAGCCGCCGATGATCAGTCCCGGCAGCAGGCCACGCAGGACCTGCCAGTCGACCGCGCCGTAGCGGTGGTGGGCCAGGGTGCTCGAGACGGCGGTGAACGCGATCGAAGCGACCCCGGTGGCGACCGCGATGTGGGCAATATGCTGATGAGGCAGGCCGTGGGCCTCGAAGGCGAGGACGGTCAGGGGGGTTTGCACGGCGCCGCCGCCGATGCCGAGCAGGCCGGAAAAGAAGCCGATCAGCGCGCCGATCGCGGCGTAGACCGAGGATTGTTCGAGCAGGGCCAGCATGGGGGGTCTGGAGTCGGACGGGCAGTGCGAACGGGTCCACGGCAGCCGGCGGCTCCGGCGGGCTGCCACGGCGGGCTGCCCCCGGTGCCGCAGGGGTCGACCCGGATAGAATGACGCCTCCGATCATCCATCAGTGTTCTGGCAATCGCCGACCGAACCATGATCCCGCGTTCCGTTTTCTGGCCGGCTGCCCGGCCGGCGCGGCGCTGCCGCTTGCCGGTATCGTCGAACTGCATGCTGCGCGACTGATGCGCGCCGGCACTCTGCCGCCAGCACTGATCGTGGGAACTGGCGTCGTCTCGGCGCTGAACTACGGGAAACTGCCGCCCGCATTGCCGGCGCTGCAGGCCGATTTCGAGTTGTCGCTGGTCCAGGTCAGCTGGATGGTTTCGCTGTTCATGATCGCGGCGGCCGTGTTCGGCATGATGGGCGGGGCGATCGCCGATCGTTTCGGGCTGCGCCGGATCATGGTGTCCGGGCTCGCCTTGAGCGCACTGGCCGGGCTGGTCGGTGCGCTCGCCGATACGGCGACTGCGCTGCTGGCCAGCCGGGCGCTCGAGAGCCTCGGTTTCCTCCTTGCCGTGCTGCCGGGACCGGCATTGCTGCGCCACTGCGTGCCGGCGGCCTCGCTGCGCGGCTGGCTGGGGATCTGGTCGGCCTACATGCCGACCGGCATGGGGGTGGCCCTGATCGCGACGCCCTGGTTGATGGCCAGCGGAGGCTGGCGGACGGCCTGGTGGCTGTCGGCCGCGATGGCCTTCCTCTGGGCCGTCGTCATCGCCGTCGGCCTGCCGGGCCGGCCGGCGTCAGCCGGCCCGGTGCACGGGTCTCTGGCGGCGACGGCACGGGCCACCGCCACCAGCATCGGTCCGTGGCTGATTTCGCTGTGTTTCCTGTTCTACGCTGGCCAGTTCGTCGGGATTTTCAGCTTCCTGCCCAGCATCTACCTCGAAACCGGGCTGGCGCCCGCTGTCGGCGGTCTGCTGACGGCGCTTGCCGTCATCGCGAACGTGACCGGCAACCTCACTTCGGGCCTGCTGCTGCAGCATGGCTGGCGCCGCGAGTCCCTGATCGCCTTCGCTGGCGTGACGATGGCGCTGTGCGCCTGGCTGGCCTTCGGTGCGGCGGTGCCGTTCGCGCTCCGCTACGCGGCAGTCGTGATCCTGTCGGCGGTCGGCGGCCTGATTCCGGGGGCGTTGTTCGCGACGGCGCCTTTCTATGCGCCCGACGCCAGCGCGGTGTCGACGACGGTCGGCCTGATGCAGCAAGGCTCGGCCTGGGGGCAGATCCTGCTGCCACCGCTGATTGCCGCGGTTGCCCAGCATACTGGCGGCTGGTCGTCGATCTGGATCGCAACCGGGCTGGCAGCGGCCTGTACGGTCTTGATCGCCCGCGCGATCGGACGCTACGACCAGCGCCGCTTCGCGCGCGCTCGCGGCTGAACCCGGTCGCGTTCGAGCGCCTGGGGTGGGCCAAGGTGCGGGGGGCTTGGCCTGGCCGGCGCCGGGTGCTTGGCCCCGCTTCGCGGGGCTGCCCTCGGTGCTCGGGTTCCTGGCTGCGCGGCGTAACTCGCTGCGCGCCCGC